>ERZ779889.519-NODE-519-length-48216-cov-3.427151_pt1 | contig 48216 bp, 36 predicted proteins | sample MGYA00511030_ERZ779889 | MGnify/ENA primary metagenome ERZ779889 (study PRJEB29588, sample SAMEA2160616) | human gut metagenome | biome: human gut; feature: human-associated habitat; material: faeces | place: Denmark | collected 2008/2010 ... | reverse complement strand
TGCTGCTAATGCTGAGGCTGCTGCTGAAGAAGCTCCTGCAACCGAGGAAGCTCCTGCTGAAGCATAATCTTCAGGCAAAGCATTCAAGTAAAAAGCCAAGGATTTCGTGGAGACGTGAATCCTTGGCTTTCTTTCTAAACACCATTTGACAGAGCTTCCCTTCGATTATCTGCAATAACTTCAAACATATCAGAAATCTTTCGATATTCCTCCAGATGTTCTTTTTTGAATGTCAAACAATCAACAAATAACTCATTCCAAATAGGGTTGTTCCTACTAAACAGGAACTCTCTCCAGACATAAATAGAATAATGCTCATCAGAAAGTTCTGTTTCTTCCTTGTCAGTCATTGTATGTCTTTTACGTGACATGAACATGTCTGAAACAATTCCAAACATCATAGACTCAAAATACTCTGTGTATTGATTTACCTTAAGCTCATCACGTGAAAGATATGTCTTTACAAGTCCGACATCCTCCGAAAGCAGGTCACCCAAAAACATTCCGTCTTCACAAACCCCTTTTATACAACCTTCATATTCCGGTTTCCTACACATTATGTGATGATTTCTCAAAAAGAAATATTCCACAACATCATTTATCATACACCCCATCTCTTGACGCGAGGATTTCAAAAGCCGTTCAACATAACGTTCAAAAAAATGTGAAGTGAACAAAAACAAGATACTCTTGTCTTCTCCATTCACGAAAAAAGCCGCCCAAGTGGTATTCTCACGCCGGAAAGTAATATAGATTTGAGGCCAGATACAAGCTGCATCCTTCTTCGTGAAAGCATAATACACTATAGACCAACTATTATTACGCTTTGTCTTTACTGTCGTTTCCCAAAGCCATGGGAACATGGTCCGGCGTTTCCTCATTCTTTCAAACTTAGGCATAAACGCCTTCCAACGAGCTGAGACTTCTTTATAATCTTTCCGAAGCTCTGTTGACAATTCGGAAAGGGTCATGGTGGGGAGTATCATAGCATAAAAGAATATCTTACATTTGTAAATTACTACTTCTTGTTGACTTCAAATTACAATGTCCGTATAAAAATTATCCCAACAATTCACTAATCAACACTTTAATTGATTATAGATTTCATTTACGGCACTGCTTTCCGCACTATTAATATGTTTGCCTTTATATGCTTCATACGCATTCTTAAAAGCATATTTATCTGAAGGAAATAACGCCACGTCACTCATAATATTCGGATGTTTTTCTTTTATGAAAGCCTCCACTTTATCCAACGCTCTATAACGAACATCGGATTTCAGATTTCTTCTGCCATATTCAGTTATGACCAACTCTTTAAGTTCATTCCATTTCATAATCTAAGCATTGTTTCCAGTTTTCAATTTTAACTTCTAACATCTTTGTATTCGCACTACTTGTCGACTCTGCTACTTCAATATCAATATTCAAATTTTCAATAGCTTTTTTAATATAAGAAAAAGACTGCTTACCATTACAAATAACCCTACGAATATTTGTATATTCTTTTAATAGGACTTCCATATCATTTAATTCTTCATTCACAATATTTGTATCAGAACTTGTGTCTCGTTCACAACGAGATAATACATCCCATAAAGCAATATGATGCTTTTTTAAACATTCCTTTTTCTTTCCATAATTTTGAAGTTCCTCTTTATTATTATACAGATAACTCATTATTTTCCAGAAACTATTCCGAGAGGAAGCATAATATTCATTTTTAAGTAACGATTCTTTTCCAGGTATTGTTCCTAATATTATGATCTCTGAATTTTCATCAACCAATGGCGGAAAGGACTCAACTATTACTCTATTTTGAGATACAACCTGCACTTGTTTTTTCATTGCATGAGTTTTCTGAGAATTGGCAGTTCTATCTTTAATGACCTTAACAACTCCCCTTTTAATCAGGTTCTCAAACTTTTCAATAGTCATATCTTTAACTCCAAAATCATCTTTGCCATAAAAACCAATTTTGCGCATCTTGGCTCTAATGCCCTTTTGCTTATCAGATGAAGATTTACATCTTTTGATAATTAACTCTTTGAGCCTAACTATTTCAGACTCTGTAAATTCATTTTTACCTTTCATACCAACATTTTATTAATAGTCTTGTGTAATTGCTTTATCTATCAGGAATAAATCATTTTTCATGCATATAATATCATAATTATAGCCATCAGCCATATAAAAATGAGGATAGTCCTCTCGCTTTTTAAACCCTAATACATTCTCAATATACTCCTTTATAGCTATACTTATTCTTGAATCGTCCTTGCTCAATGGCAATTCTTCTGTATGAAATTTTATATGTATATTACAAACGGAATACCACTCAGGTAATAAAATGACCTCATAACTAGCATATACTCTATTTATTCCTTTTTCTACATCCAACGGGATCCACCCACTAAAATCCCTAACATTTTTCATGCGAATTATTTCCTCGGCTTTTTGCCCTATTCGTGCCTTTCCAAATCCTTCTTTTGTTAATTTGTCCAAAATAGAGCCCACTACCTTATGTTCATCAATATAAGATGCTAACACTCCACCAGCCTTATAACATTCCTCAAAAAAATCTGGACCATATAAGAACGCATATACCAATGGATATCCTGGTGCATATGTATAAGGAGGAGTTATAATCTGAGCATATGTATTATTGTTAATTGGTACTCCATTCTTATCTGCAAAATAGCACTTAGTATTCTCACAGATTACTATATTAGTATATAGAGGAAAGAATCTTAATAAATTGTCGATATAATAAAGTTCTTCTCCCTTTTTATTAAGTGCGGAGATATTAATCCTATTATTGCTATTGTCAGAAGTTGATATAATATTTCCAACATAAGTCACATCATTTATCATCCCTAAAGCACATTGATATTGAGAATCTCCAATAATCTTTCCATCTAAACCTATTTGCGTCCAAGTATATTCATCATTTTGAAACACCGCTACAGAATCAACAAATGGTGAAATATTAAGAACTTCAGGCAATCTTTGAATTCTTTCTCCTTTTCCATTACAAATAAAATTATCAAGCACACAATAATTATTAGCAATAATAGATTTGAATGTTGCTCTCGGAACATCCCCACTAACTTCAAAAAGTTCTTTCCCATTTATATCTATGGCAACATATACGTTTCTATCTTCACTATATGCTATAGCCTTTCCTTCATAAAAAGGATTTATCTTGTCATAAATAGGTTCTATAACTACACGACCATTTGTATCTATAAATCCATATTTAGAATCTTCCAACATAAACCAAGCCCGTTTATCTGAAAAAAAAGGGCTCACTAAAATAATTTCTTTTCCTTTATAAGGGTTTAACCAAAATGCAGTATCACCCGTAGCTGTTAAATAATGTATACGACTATCTGATGCCACTACAGGAAGAAGCCCTTCACTAAACATACCTCCACCAATATAGCCTTCAGGATTACCTAATGGTTTAGGTTCTTTTTCTGCCAAATAGTAATGAATAATGCCTATCCCTTTTGAGGAATCATGTTTTAAAACTCTAAACACTCCATTTACCGCATATGATGGTCTTTCTATAAATTCATTTTCAAACAATACTTTTCCATCTACATCTATTAATCCCCATTTCCCATCTTTCTCTGTTTGAAATGCTAAATGGGTAATTTGGGGGAAAGTTACATCATTTTTTTCATTATTACAACTAGTTACTAGTATAGCAATAATGCAAACAAATACAATCATGGATATTGCAAATTTTCTTCGATTGCCTTTATCCCTTTTAAGCACAACATCCTTCTTGTCCATCTTTAAAATATATTTCTTCCGCATCCCGACTCCATCTGACGCAATTATAAAAAAGAAAGTGTGGGAGTCATATCATCTATCTTGTCTTAGGCTCTGGTAAACCCGAATGTAAATAGACAATATCCCCACACTTGTAAAGTATATGACTTGAACAAGCATATACAAACAAGTGATGAGCGTGATTGCCATACCTTACATTCATTTTGAGTTTACCAGACTTCAAGACAAAGGTAAAAGCTACACTTTCATCAATTAACTAATAAGTATTTTGCCGGCAGCCGTTGCTGACCGACACGACAAAGATAGCAACTTTTAATTAATCAACAAACTCATACAGGGGATATTGTTATACTTTCAGTCGGCTATGAAATCATAAAGGTCGGGGTCTTCATACTTCAAGTCGTATTCGGTAGGTTCTACATCCCAAATGTTGACATCCGTCTCGCCTTCAAGCGTCATGTTTTTACGGCTTAACAAATCAAGTCCATCAGGCTTCGGAGTGAGAATACGTTTTGCTTTACCTTTATTGATAAGGTCTTGACATTGCTTGAGGGTCAGCGGCTTGGCTGAAATGATTTCATAATAAACCACAGACTTTTTCGGACGTTTCACCTTCGACTTTTCTGCCGGGCGTTTCCCTTTGTCTTGCTGAACCTGAGACGCTGTTTCCACCGCCAGTACATAACGATGTTGTTTTTGAGCATAAAGTGTGCCGAAGCACAGAAGTAATGCTGCCACCAAAAGGCTCTTCAGCCCATAGTTTACGGTTGTTTTCATGACTGTGTCTTTTATGGGTTCGACTATTTATTTCTTTTCAAGGCGTCTTCATACACTTGCCTGATGCGCTCGCGCAAATGTTGCGGACGAATGACTTCCAACGAACGGCTGCGCGAAAGTAACTCCATGACAAAATCGTTGGTGATGCGCAGGCGCACCGTGATACGAAACTCATCCTTGTCATCGACCAATATCTGTTGTGAATGATGCAAAGGACATGACTTCAAGAATTTGCCATCCAAGGCATCGTATTTCAGCTCAACCTCCTCCACCGGGATGCTTGGCTGATTCCATATTCCATAACAATCCTTGAAATAAGTCTGCACATCGACCGTTTCGTGGCGTTTGAACGTCTCGCTTTCCAGTACGTGCAAATCGCGGATGCGGTCTACCCCAAACGTTTTCAAGACCTCGCCGTCGTATGCCAGAAGATACCAACGCCGGTTAGACTCCTTCAAATAATAAGGATAGACTTTTTTGTCTTCCACCCTATCGTCTTGTCGCACCAGCACATAACGAAACGTCAGCGGATGAGCTTGGCGTATGGCATAGACCAGAGCAGGCAGACATTCGCAATGGAGCGGACGGTGGTGCTCGGCCAAGACATACGAATCCAAATGCGTATCTTGCGCCAAGGCATTCAGCAAGTCGAAATTCAACAACAACTGTTCGTAACATTCCAACTTGAGTTCGTCTTGTTCTCGGATGCAGAATCCGTACTTTTTATCATGCGCAATGTCTATGCCGAACATCTCCCGAATAGCAGCCAAGTCGCGCTCGATGGTGCGGAACGAAACTTCTTCATAGCCTCTGACCTGCATACTGCGGTTCACAGCCTCCACCAACTCGCCGGTCGGCATACAGCGTCCCGGAGCTTTCAGCTTGTCGACGATTGCCAACATGCGCGAGATGATTTCCAGTTGCTTTCCCATTGTTTTATCTCCTTTTTTCTTCTGACAATGCAAAGATAGACGGCCAAGACGACAAAACGTGTCGTCCTGAGAAAAAAGTCTTATTTCAAGGCATAAAAAGACGCGATGAGCGGAAGGGAAGGCAGCCGAGAGCGGAAAGGAAGATATGGCCGACAACCTCAAAGGCCAGCAAAACGACCTTTTCCGGAAACAAAATCTAAGATTGAATGACAATTTTTCAGAGTCAAATAGTATGCTTTTTCAATTTTATCATTACTTTTGCCTCACAATTACAAAAACACGGCTTCACTCCGAAGCTAAAAAATCAAATAGTCAATAAAATATCTAAGAAACCCTAGCCTCCCGTTTCCTGTTTAATGGTGAAACGTGTTCATGTGCGGACACAGAAAAAAAACAGAAGAGCTGAAATGTGCATCCTCTGAAACAAGACGATTCATAAAACAAGGGAGGACAAAAGATTACTTATTTATATGTATAATATTGTTCAATTAAACGACAAATCCTTGTCGGAGTTACAAATCATTGCCCAAGAACTGGGTATTACACAAGTTCAGTCGCTCAAAAAAGAAGAGCTTGTCTATAAGATTCTGGACGAGCAAGCCATTGCCGGCGCAGCGAAGAAGACCGAGAGTGAAAAAAACAAAGAACCACGCAAACGCTCGCGCATCACAAAAAAAGACAAAAGCGACAATGTGAAAGTGTACACAGCCAACCAAGACAAGGCTGAAAAAGTGGAAGAACCCAAAAAGGCATCTGCCAAAAAACCGGCGGCCAGCAAAAAGGCACAGGAAGCAACACCCGAAAACACAGAAGTTGCCACCAGCGAAACAACTGCTGAAGAGAATGCACCTAAAAAAAGAGGACGCAAACCCGGAAGCAAAAACAAAGCTACCCTGGCCAAAGAAAAAGCTGCCAGCGAAGTCTCTGAAAAAACAGAAACACCCGACGCACCATTAGAGGTGGAAGACAACGGGAAAATGGTCCCCGTGCTTGAAGAACTGGAAAGCCAAGCCGAAAACAACGAAACCCGCACCGATATGCCACAGGAAGGAAACGACTTCCAAGGTGACAACGATTTCATCCCCATCGAAGACCTGCCTTCCGAAAAAGCAGAAATCCCCTCCGAACTGCTGACCAAGTTTGAGGCAACAAAGATGGAACAACCTGCACTCCCGCAGCCCAACAACCAAAACCAAGGCCAAAACAACAAGAACCGCCGCAACAATCCCAACAACAATAATAATAACAACAATAACAACCAGCAGCGTTTCTACAACAACCAACAGCAACAACGCCCGTTCTATCAGAACAACTATAACAACAACCATGCAAACGACAACTACCAAAACCGCCGTATGCAGGAGTATGACTTCGAAGACATCCTGACAGGACTTGGCGTGCTGGAAATCATGCAAGACGGATATGGATTCCTGCGTTCGTCAGACTACAACTACTTGTCTTCGCCCGACGACATCTACGTTTCCCAATCGCAAATCAAACTGTTTGGCCTGAAGACAGGCGATGTGGTGGAAGGCACCATCCGCCCGCCCAAAGAAGGTGAGAAATATTTTCCACTTGTCAAAGTGTCGAAAATCAACGGTAAAGACCCCTCTGTGGTGCGCGACCGCATCCCCTTCGAACACCTGACACCACTCTTCCCGGACGAAAAATTCAACTTGTGCAAAGGGGCAAACGACAACCTGTCGGCCCGCGTTGTCGACTTGTTTGCCCCCATCGGCAAGGGACAACGCGCACTCATCGTCGCACAACCGAAAACCGGTAAGACCATCCTGATGAAAGACATTGCCAACGCCATCGCAGCCAACCACCCGGATGTCTACATGATTATGCTGCTCATCGACGAACGCCCGGAGGAGGTGACCGACATGGCACGCAGCGTCAACGCCGAAGTCATAGCCTCCACCTTCGACGAGCCGGCCGAACGCCATGTGAAAATAGCAGGCATCGTGCTTGAAAAAGCCAAACGCATGGTCGAATGCGGACACGACGTGGTCATCTTCCTCGACTCCATCACCCGCCTGGCACGTGCCTACAACACGGTGTCTCCGGCATCGGGCAAAGTGCTCTCCGGAGGTGTCGACGCCAATGCCCTGCACAAACCCAAACGTTTCTTTGGCGCAGCGCGCAACATTGAAAACGGCGGCTCGCTGACCATCATCGCCACGGCCTTGATTGACACGGGGTCGAAAATGGACGAAGTCATCTTCGAGGAATTCAAAGGAACGGGCAACATGGAACTCCAGCTCGACCGCAACCTTGCAAACAAACGCATCTTCCCGGCCGTCAACGTCATGGCATCAAGCACCCGCCGCGACGACTTGTTGTTTGACAAACAGACGCTCGACCGCACATGGATTTTGCGCAATTTCTTGTCGGACATGAATCCGGTGGAAGCCATGACGTTCGTCAAACAACGCATGGACACAACCAAGAACAACGAAGAACTGTTGGTCTCCATGAACTCCTAACGACCTCCATATACAAACAAAAAAGGGACGCACCGTTGAAGTGCGTCCCTTTTTCATGACATAAAAACCGGTGGTTGCCCGGAGCTTATTCTTCAGGAGCAAACATGGGGTCCCATGCCGGCAGACGGACAGGTTTTTCCTCAAGCAGCTTCAAGACTTTCTCCGACACATATTTCTTGTTGACAGCCAAACGAAACATGTATTCATCAAACCACTCATCGGTCATGATAAGATGGCCTTGGTAGCCGACCGGCCCCCAACTGTTTTCCACCATCCATTTCTTTGGCTTACCCTCGGCATCGAGGTCGACAGCCATCAACGTCATGGCATGGGTCGAACCGCTGGCAAAGGTCTGGATGCGCTGTTTCTTGTCCATACCGAAAGTCGTACCGAAAAGGGAGTTATAGTCGTAGTTGCGCAAGTCGAGCAGACCGCGTTTCTGGTTCAAGAACTTGCCCACGTCGCAAGAGAAATACATCATCGTGCTGTCTTTGATGGAAGCAATGGCCATCGGCTTGATTTCTTCCATCGGAAGGTTCACATAAAGCCAGTTATGCCCATCATACGAATGGCGGTCATAGTCGATTTCATACACCTTCCAGTAAGGACGCGAAGGGTCGTTCATCACCATGATATAGTCGTTGACGAAATCTTCGTTGATGAACTCTTTGAAGAATGATTGTGGTGTATAAGTCTTCATTTCGCCGCGGGGTTTACCATCAGCGTCGCGCATCACCCATTGGAACTCCGTGACAGGCTCACCCAGCGTCAAGACCAGCATACGGTAGATTGTGCCCAACATCTGGGTTTTGGTTTGTTCCAGTTGTTCGGGTTTAGCTCCCTTGGAAGCCTCGTCGCGCAACTGAAGTCCGAACTCACGCAGTTTCAGCTTGATGAAATTGGCCATTTGGGCTGTGTTCTCGCTGCTATAAGTTTCCGGCATCACTTCCTTAGGCACAACGCCATATTTTCCCACAATGTCCATCACACCCGTAAACTGCCCGCCATCGCTCAGCGGATTTCTGAACAAGTGTTCCACCATGCGGTCGTTTATCGGCTTTTCGGCAGTGTCGATAATGCCTTGCAGGAAGAGATTGGACTTTTCCAACTGGTCCCAGAAGAATCCGTAGGTCTGCGAAAATTCCAGGGAGGAAAGGTTATATTTTGCCATCATTTTGGCACGCATCACGTTCAGACCGGTAAACAACCAGCAACGGCCGGAAGATTTCTGGTCGGTAATGCCGTGCGAATTGACCTTGTCGCTAAAATAAGTGTCAAAACCGACTGCGTTTTCATGGTTGACGGCCAACACACGAATATCATTCGACGTGATGGCGTTGAGCAAAGCCTTGTCTGAAGGAGTTCCTTTATAGGCTTTCTTGATTTCTTGGAGCATTTCGCTTGAAATTCCCCCTCCTTGCTGTGCCTGTACTCCACTCCAGGCCATTGCCAACACACAAAGGGAAACAATAGATTTCATCATAGATTAAAAAGGATTTTAATATTATTCTTTCGCAAACTTAAAAAAGAATCTCGACCTACAACAATCTTTTACGTTCTTTTTTCAATGCTTCCCATAGAGATTTCGTACTTTTGCTCATCGAACAAGAAATACAGACCAGCCATTAAACGATTAAGCAACATTCTGCGTTTCTGCATCACCGGCGTTGCCTGCCTGTATGCAGCATTCATTGTCTTGTTGAACATCCCGTATGTCCAACAACGTTTATCTTTGCTTGTATCAAAAGAATTGAGCAAGTTGCTTCAAACTGAAGTCTGTATCGGAAATATCAACATGGGACTGCTCAACCGTGTCATCCTAGACAATGTAAGCATCCAAGACCAAAAAGGCATCCCTTTGCTTGAAGCCTCGCGCATTTCTGCAAAAGTTGACATCGAAGCCCTGCTTCAACACAAAATTGTAGTCAATAACATCCAGCTCTATCGCCTGCACCTCAACCTTGCCCAGCGCGATTCGCTATCGGCTGCCAACTACCAGTTTCTCATCGACGCCTTGTCTTCGAAAGACACAGTGCCGACAAAGAACAACCTCAACCTTCGCATTAATGCCATCCTCATACGTCACGGACACATTGCTTACAATCAAGAGTTCGCAGAGGAAACACCCGGACGGTTTAACCCCAAACATATCCAATTGGACGAACTACGTGCCAACATCTCTTTAAAAGCCTTACGAAACGACTCCCTCAACACAACAATCCGCCATTTGAGCTTTACGGAGCAATCGGGATTTGAACTTCGAAATCTGGCATTCAAACTGGTGGCCAACCCGCACAGCTTCATACTCTCACGATTTGCCCTGGAGTTGCCCGGTTCGGAAATAAAAATAGACACCTTACGGGCAAACTACGACGCCCAAGCGAAAGAGAGCTGGAAAACAATCCGGGTCGACGGAGACATCAGCAAGTCACACTTCACCCTGAGCGACTTGAAATGTTTCGAGCCCTCTCTTTCATCGTTCACAGCTCCTCTTTGGATACGCGCCCACCTCCGGGGAAACGCTCAGGAAATCTCACTATACGATTTCCAACTACAATCGGACAACAATGACATCCAACTGCATCTTTACTGCCGCATACGCAACCCATTCGAGCCTCACAGGAGTTTCATCGACTGCAACTTGTCCAGACTAAACATCAGCAACACGGGCCTCCGCTTCTTGTCGCAAAACCTGAAGGCCGAAATGCCTCCGTTTGTCATGCGGCTAGGATACTTTTCTTTTCAGGGAAGTGCACGCGGCATGTTTAAAGACTTACAACTCAGAGGCAATATGGAAAGTGCATCCGGAGCTATCCAGACCAACTTGCATCTTGACCTCAACAACAAACAAAAAACGTTTCACGGAAGCCTGCTTACGGAAAACTTCCAACTAGGCCAGCTCACACAAACTCCAGACCTGGGCCGTGTCTCGCTCAATGTCGAAGTGAAAGGGCATCAGCTCAGTAACAGCCGCTATCCACATATTGCCGTTGCCGGCAACATCCCATTGCTAGAATACAAACGACACACATACAGCGATATCCGCATCAATGCCCAATACCAAGGGGGGTACTACAAGGGCTATTTGACTGTCAACGACCCCGACGGGCAAGTGGCTGTCAATGGAGAGTTTAACCCCACAAAAGCCATACCGGAGTTTAATCTGACAGCCAGCGTAGACCACTTCCGTCCAGACACCTTGCATCTCAGCAAGAACTATCCCGACACAGAGTTTTCGGCTCGCCTCAAGACAAATTTCAGAGGCAACACATTTGACAACATGGTGGGAAGTATCCGGATTGACAGCCTATATATGCTCTCCCCCGAAGATTCCTGCTTCCTGGAACATTTCACTGTCAGCTCATTTCCGGAAGGAGAAAAACAACGCAACATAAACATCAACTCGGACTTCATGCACGGAGAAGTGCATGGCGAATTTCAATTCGCAAGCCTGCCGGCAAACATGATGCATCTGCTCCACCAATATCTGCCCTCACTCATTTCTGCCAAGAAACCAGAAAAGACATCCAACAACCAGTTGAATTTCGAACTGTCTATCAACAATACGGATTTCCTCAGCAAGATGTTTCACCTCCCCCTGAATTTACATTTGCCAGGAAACATCAAAGGAAACTTCCACGAACGAAACAACCACATCAAAGTAGAAGGATACTTCCCCTCTTTCTCCTACAACGGGACCAGATATGAATCGGGTATGGTGCTCATCAATAACTCGCAAGACAAACTGCAAGCGTCGGCTCGCATCAGCAAACAAATAGGACGGAGCAACAGCTCGATGATAAATCTGACATTGAAAACCGAGGCACAAAACGACCAACTGAGAACACGCCTGAACTGGGGTAATAACACCGTGACTACCTACAGCGGAGAGATAGCCACCGTGGCCGACTTTTTCAAACATGATGAAACCCAAAAGGCCCCCAGCATGAGGGTGAGCATACAGCCTTCCAACATCATCATCAACGACACGGTGTGGACACTGCGCCAATCAGACATAGCCATAGACTCCAGCCGGATAACCATCGATAACTTTAGTTTTGAACATGGCAAACAACATTTGCACATCAACGGAAACCTGACACAGAGTCCTGACGACTCACTGTGCATCGACCTGCGTAACATCCGCCTGGAATATATTTTCGACATCATCCAATTCAAACCGGTGGATTTCCGCGGCATAGCCAACGGAAAAGCTTTCGTGAAGCATGCTTTGAACAAACCATCACTCAATGCCGACCTGAACATCAGTCGCTTCACATTCAACGGCGGATTGATGGGCGACATGAACGTGAAAGGCCGCTGGGACGCCGACGAAGGAAACATCTACCTCGACGCTGACATACGGGAGACATCGCCCCGCTCACGCACCACCGTGCAAGGATGGGTATCCCCACCCAAAGCCGGCCTGGACCTGCATATCACGGCCGACAGCACGAATGTGGAGTTTCTTAACATGTACACGGCCAATGTTTTCGACAGCCTTACAGGAAAAGTTACAGGAGACATCCGGCTACACGGGCCGTTTGCAAACCTGAACCTTGAAGGAACAGCTTCCGGAAACGCAACAGCGCAAGTGGGCATCCTCCACACAGAGTATAAACTCCGCCTGGACTCCGTCAGCCTGCTTCCGAACACCATCGAATTCCGCAAAGCCAGTATGCAAGACAAAGATGGCAACAAAGGCACGATACGGGGTATGCTACACCACAACCATCTGCGCGACATAAGCTACAACTTCTCCTTCGACACCGACAACATGCTCCTTTACGACGTTCCCGACGATAACGAGACCTTAGTCTATGGCAGCATCTACGGCACGGGGATTACAACACTGCAAGGCGGAGCAGACGGACTCAATGTGAACACCAACATCCGCACGGGACGAAACACCTCATTCATCTACAAACTAGGCACTCCCGAGGAGATTGCCGACAACGGTTTCATCACCTTTGTCGACAAGACGCCACGCCCGAAATGGGAAAACGAAAAAATTCCAGACCCGTTCAAGGAACTGTCTGATGCCGACACTGTGGCCATCGACACAGCCCCGATAGACATCCGGCTCAATGCACAACTGGACATAACCCCCGATGCAACCATCCGAGTCATCATGGACCCCATCTCCGGCGACTATGCAATGGCTCAAGGAAGCGGAAATTTCCAAGCCAACTTCTACAACAAAGGAGACTTCAAACTCTATGGCACCTATACGCTCGACCATGGCGTCTACAAACTCAGCTTGCAAGAAGTGATTCGGAAAGATTTCCAGTTGCAACCGGGAGGAAGCATCACCTTCAGCGGATTGCCCCGCAACGGAGACATCGATTTGCAAGCCGTCTACACGGTCAACTCCGCCTCTCTGAAAGACCTTGCCCCAAACGGCACATTCAGCCAAAATTCTGTCCGTGTCAACTGCTTGCTCAACCTGACCGGCAAGCTGGCCGCACCCAACATACACTTTGACCTGGAACTGCCGACTGTCAACGACGAAGAGCGGGAACTGGTTCGCAGCTACATCAGTACAGACGAACAGATGGAAATGCAAATCATCTACTTGCTGGGCATCGGGCGTTTCTATACCTATGACTATGCCAACACCAATATGGACAACAGCAACGGACAATCGTCGGCCATGAACTCTTTGCTGTCGTCTACCCTGTCGGGACAACTGAACAACATGCTCTCGCACATCATCAACAGCAACCAGTGGAACTTTGGTACCAATTTGAGTACAGGCGACAACGGGTGGACAGACATGGAGGTAGAAGGTATGTTGTCGGGCCGTCTGCTCAACAACCGCCTGCTCATCAACGGCAATTTCGGATACCGAGACAATCAGTTGGCCAACACGAACTTCATTGGCGACTTCGACGTACAATGGCTGCTCACCCCATCGGGCGACCTCCGCCTAAAAGGATACAACCAGACCAATGACCGATATTTTGCCAAAACAACCCTGACAACACAAGGCATCGGCTTGCTGTTTAAACGCGACTTTGACCATTTGAAAGAGCTCTTCCACCGAAATTGGAAAACCCAACGAGACACATTGCGTGCCGACACGGCAACCGTCCAAAGACAAAAAGTGAAAAAACAAAAGCGGAAGAAAAAGAAAAAATGGTCGTGGGACTTCTGAAAACGTTCCATAACAAGAAGGACATATTGTATATTCTTCATCTTGGAAAAAAGACAAACACGTCTCCAGCCCTCCATTGTCCAAAGCCTGAAAATGAAAAAGCAGAACCAACATTATATTCATAATCAACTGACAATCAAAGTCTCCAAAGAGGTCTGTCGTGACACCTTTACAATCGCTATTATAAAGGTCTGACAATCGCGGTCGTGGCATCCTCATAATCGCGATTATGAAACCAACCGAATCACGATAGTCAACATCCCACGACTGTGCAGATGAGAAAAAGATGAAACGGAGACGCAGACTTATTGTCCCTTTCTTGAAACTACAATAACCTCAGGACAAAAAAATGCAGGAAACGGCAACACTTCCTGCCGCTTCCTGCATTTCGTCATTGAACTTAGCACTTACTACTTTTCCTTACGTTGTTTCTGCGGTTTGAATGCTTTCCCATGATGTTGGCGTTTATCCATCTCCCGCCCCACACGACGCATATTGAAACGCTCCAGACGATAAATTTTCCGGATTTGCTTCATCGTAAGGATTTTCTTGAACTTCTTATAATATTTCTCCTTCACATCAATCACCTTACGTCCTTGTGCAAACTGTTGTTCTATCTCCTTGGCTATCTCATCATCGGTCATTTCAACATTGCGCGGTCTTTTCATCGGTGGAATCCGACACTCTTCCATTTCCTTTTGATAGTCTTTGTAGACAGGTGTAAACTTCGCAGCAGTCTTATCGTCGAGCATCAAAGCATTCAACACTTGCTTAAGCTGAAATTCCTTAAAATCCGGCCGTTGAGGACGCTGTTCCGGAGTTTTGCCCTTGGTTTCTTGTGCCGAAAGGCTACCGACAAAAAAGAAAGCCATCGACAGCAATAATAAAATTCTTGTTTTCATAAGCATATAATTTAGTAAGTAATTTAAATGCACCCAACGGGCGAATCACTCTTCTGCATACAATGTCAGAGTGACATCGGCCGCATAGTAATCATACAATTCATTAAGTTCTTCGTCCGACAGACGACCGACGTAAGCATCCATCTTGTCTGAAATGTTTGTAAATACTTCCTCGTAAGAGTCTGACGGATAGAGGGAACTCCCACTTTTGCCTCCAAAAAAGACAATGCCTGCCACCATCGCAGCTGCCACGCTGGTTCCTATGCCTAACCACATCCGCCGGCGGCGTGCACGCTTCCGGGCTGCAATGCGCTGCATCACACGGTCCGGGAAAGACTCAAAGAAGCCTTCAGGTACACAATAAGGCATCTGCTTCCCGATATGTTCCAAATCAAAGTCTTTCATAATAGTTCTTCTGTATATATTTCTTTATATTCTCTTTGGCATAAAAGAAATTGGTCTTCAACGTTTCCACCTGTGTGTTCAAGATTTCGGCTATTTCTGCATAATCGAGTTCGTCATAATAGCGCAAGTTGAACACGAGCCGTTGCTTTTCCGGTAATTGGCGAATGGCCTTCTGCAACCATAGCAGTCGCTCGTCCGTTTCGTCGTCAGCATCGCTGTCTGGCAATTCAGAGACACCTTCGTGTTCCATGTCATCGAGAGAAATCATCCTCTGCTTGTGCTTTTCAATGAAACGGAGCACCTCGTTTGTTGCTATCTTATAGAGCCAAGTCGACAACTTACTTTCTCCTTTGAAAGAATCCCAATGGCGATATGCACGGAAAAAAGTTTCCTGCAACACGTCCTCAGCATCGTCATGCCCCGCCAACATGCGGCGGATATGCCAATACAACGGCTCTTGGTAACGTTCAATCAAACACTTGAAACCTTTTTCTTTATCCACATGAGCGATTTTCAAAATCTCTTCATCCATGCTTCATTTGATTGTTTGCTTGGTAGACCCAGGCGTTTTCCATAAGTTCAAAAAAAATGCAACCTTTAACCTTCCTTAAGCCCAAACAAAAAGGCCATCCATAACAAAGTTACAGATGGCCTTCTCTTCTTATTTTAATGGTTTCGGTTTATTTCTCCTGTGGTTCTGCAAGCTGGCGAATGGCCTTACACAGTTGGTCGGGACAAGAAGTCGGGCGGTGTCCGCACTGGATTCCTTCCAGACGGGCCAGCACATCTTCCGTTTTCATGCCTTTCACCAAACTGCAGATGCCTTTCAGATTGCCATTACAGCCACCCCAAAAGCTGACGTCCTTGATGCGTCCGTCTTCAATCTCCACTTCTATGTGGTTGCTGCAAGTTCCTTGCGTCTTATAAAGTATCTTCATCTGCCAACAGGATTAACTTACTCTTCTTCGGCAGGTTTCATATTTGTATAGACAGTCTGCACGTCGTCAAATTCTTCCAGGCGTTCCACCATCTTGTCAATGGTCTCACGTTGTTCGGGAGTGACGTCTTTCAAATCGTTGGGGATATAAGTGAAATCTCCACCGACATCTTCAAAACCACACTCTTCCAGATGCTTCTGGATGGCTGCGTAGCTCTTCGGGTCGCCATAGATGGTGATGGTGCCTTCTTCGCTGTCTTCATCATACTCGTCTTCAACATTGTAGTCAATCAAATCGAGAATCAGCTCTTCCATGTCCATACCTTCTTTCTTCTTGAAAGTGAACACACATTTGTGGTCGAAGAGGAAAGCCAACGAACCGGTAGTGCCCAAGTTGCCGCCAAACTTATTGAACACGGAACGGACATCGGCCACCGTGCGGGTCGTGTTGTCGGTCAGTGTGTCTACAAAAACAGCAATGCCGTGAGGTCCATAGCCTTCATAGGTCATGCTCTTGTATTCGCTTTGGTCTTTTCCCATAGCGTTCTTGATGGCACGCTCGATATTGTCCTTAGGCATGTTTTCCCGCTTGCACGTCGCGATGACCGAACGCAAGGCAGGGTTGTTTTCGGGTTCAGGTCCGCCTGCTTTCACAGCAATGGCAATCTGTTTGCCCAATCTTGTAAACGTCTTGGCCATGTGGCCCCATCTTTTCAGTTTTGCAGCTTTTCTATATTCAAATGCTCTTCCCATTGGATTAATTATTTTAGAATCTATGTAGGTTTATGTTTGTTATCTCAATTTTGCTCCTAACTTGTTTTCCAAGTTCGTGATGAGCTTCTGCATGATCTTGTCAATCTGCTTATCATTCAGTGTCGCATGTTCGTCTTGCAACAAGAAGCTGACGGCATAGCTCTTCTTACCGGCCTCCAGGTTTTTACCTTCATACACGTCAAACAGTTCGACAGACTTCAGCAGCTTGCGTTCGGTTTCGTATGCAATCTTTTCTATCTCGGCAAACTGCACACTCTTGTCGAGCAGCAGAGCCAAATCGCGTTTTACGGCAGGGAACTTACTGATTTCCGCATAGCTTACTTTGACATTCTTCACAGCCTTCATCAGCTCATGCCAATTAATTTCTGCATAATAGACCTCGTTGTCCAAGTCGAATGCTTTTTGGTATTTCTTGGCCAACACACCGTAAGTGGCCAACAACTTACCGCCACGGGTATGAATGCTTATAGCCACGGAATAGATGTCGTTGCTCAGATTGCCAAAGACCACAGAGCCAAGGTTCAGACCCAGACGGGCAAAGATGTTCATCACGTATGCCTTCAGTTCGTAGATGCTGGAATCTTCATCGGGGTGTGCCCACGAGTTGCTCACACGCTTGCCCGTCAGCCAAAGAGCGAGATGGCTGTTTTCGCTATATGCGGCCAGCGGCTTTTCAGGATTCTTCTTGTCGGCATGGTAGTAATAGCAATTTCCGAACTCGAAAAACTTCAAATCGGAACTTTTGCGGTTCACGTTGTGGCGAATACTTTCCAAACCACCGAAAAGCAATGTCTGGCGCATGCAGTTGAGGTCGCTGCTGAGCGGATTCAGCAACATGACAAGATTTTGAGACGGATAAGTTTCCAGTCCGTCATAGTAAGCCGACTTGGTCAGCGAGTTGTTCAAGATTTCATTGAACCCACAACCCACCAACTGCTCGGATATGAGGTTTTGCAGCTTCTGCCACTGGTCGACTTCACCTTTCACGGTAAGGCTGGATTTCAGTGTGGTCGGGATTTCAATGTTGTTGTAACCATATATGCGGAGAATGTCTTCTACCACGTCGCACGGACGTTGCACGTCGACACGGTAGGCAGGCACCCGGAGAGTGATGCCTTCGGGGGTTTCCGAAAGAATCTTCATCTCCAGACTTGTCACAATGCTCTTGATGGTGTCGGCCGGAATGGTCTTGCCAATCAAATCGTGCACATATTGGTAGTTTAGTTCCACCGTGAAATCGGGAAGCGGATTAGGATACAAGTCTTTAATGTCCATCGAAATAGTGCCGCCGGCCAATTCCTTGATAAGCATGGCTGCCTGTTTCAGGCAATATATCACGCTATTGGGGTCGATACCACGCTCGAAACGGAACGAAGAATCGGTGTTCAGGCCATGGCGACGAGCTGTTTTGCGGACAACGGTCGGGTTGAAATAAGCGCTCTCGAGGAAGACGTCTTTCGTAGCTTCCGTCGAGCCGGAATCCAATCCACCAAATACGCCGGCAATGCACATCGGACCTTCAACGTTGCAAATCATCAAGTCGCGGGCATCGAGCTTACGCTCCACACCGTCGAGCGTCACGAAAGGTGTGTCTTGGGGCATTGTTTTCACGATGACCTTGCCTCCTTTTATCTTGTCCGCATCAAAGCAATGCAAAGGCTGCCCATAAGCGTGAAGGATGTAGTTGGTCACATCGACCACATTGTTAATCGGGCGAAGACCTATCAGGCGCAACTTGTCTTGCAACCAGGCGGGACTTTCCTTGACAGTCACCCCTTTCACCGTCACACCGGAATAACGGGGACAGGCCGTGGCGTCGGTCACTTCGATTTCAATGGGCAGGTCATTGTTGTCCACATGGAAACCCTCGTCAGACGGACGGGTCAACGACGTGACTTTCCCGGCTTGCACCAAATAGGCATAAAGGTCGCGGGCCACTCCGTAGTGTGAACATGCATCGGCACGGTTGGGCGTAATGTCCACTTCGAGCACATAGTCGCTCTTGATATTGAAATAGTCTTTGGCCGGAGTTCCCGGAACAGCGTCGGCCGGAAGCACCATGATGCCGTCGTGGCTCGTGCCCAAGCCCACTTCGTCTTCGGCACAAATCATGCCCAACGATTCCACGCCGCGGAGTTTCGATTTCTTGATGGTGAAACACTCGTCGCCATCATAAAGTTTCGTACCCAGCGTGGCCACGACCACTTTTTGACCGGCAGCCACATTGGGCGCGCCGCATACAATCTGCACGGGGTCTCCGCTGCCGAGATTGACAGTCGTGATGTGCATGTGGTCTGAATTGGGATGAGGCTCGCATGTGAGCACCTCGCCGATGACAACGCCTTCGAGGCCTCCTTTGATGGATTGCACTTCTTCCACAGCTCCTACCTCAAGACCGATGGAAGTCAAAGCCTCGGCTACTTCAGCAGGAGTCAGGTCAAAGCTGACATACTCTTTCAGCCAGTTATAAGAGATATTCATATCTACAGTATTTAGTTGTTCGTCAAAAGATTTGCAAATGTAGTAAGTTTTTGGCTGACTTGGCGCATGTAGGAAGAAAAAACACGGCTTCCGCCAGCCAAAACAAGCCATTAAAGGTAGCTGACCACACCCTCCTTTCGGCGCAACGACGGATAGGAATCCGCCCGACGACGGCCTCCTGTCCGTCGTCGGCTACCCTTTAGGGGCATCACGGCAACATTTACACAATGCCCCCGCCTCCCTTTTCCTAGAAGGGGACTCCCTGCACGGGAAGCCCTCCGAAGGGGTCGTCTTGCGGCGGCGCAGACGGAGGTGGCGGCGTCAGCCCAGCATCGTTCAGACCGGAACCGCGGAGGCGTTCGCCCTCCACGGGCACTATCATCTCATCGTCCGGATTTTGGAAACGGGCATACTCCGACTTGAAGCGCAGGAGCACGTCGCCCACAGCGCCGTTACGATGCTTGGCTATGATGATTTCGGCCATGCCGTGCAGGTCGTTGCCTTTCTCGTCTTGGAAAATCTTATAATACTCCGGGCGGTGGATAAACAACACCATGTCGGCATCCTGCTCGATGGCACCCGACTCGCGGAGGTCGCTCAACTGCGGACGCTTGCCGTCGGGTCCTTCACGGCTTTCCACACCACGGTTCAACTGGCTCAGGGCTATGATGGGGATGTTCAACTCCTTGGCCAATCCCTTGAGCGAACGCGAGATGGTGCTGACTTCTTCCTGGCGGCTGCCAAACGACATGCCGTTGGCGTTCATCAACTGAAGGTAGTCGATGATAATGACCCTCACCCCATGCTCGCGCACCAGGCGGCGGGCCTTCGTGCGCAGTTCAAACACGGAGAGCGACGGCGTGTCGTCCACATAAAGCGGAGCATCGTAGAGGTCTTTGATTTTATAGTCGAGCTGCCCCCACTCATAAGGAGCAAGCTGGCCGCTTCGGATTTTCTCGCCCGGAATCTCACAGACATTCACAATCAAACGGTTGACTAACTGGACATTGCTCATTTCGAGCGAGAACAACGCCACCGGCACTTTCTGGTTGACAGCAATGTTTTTGGCCATCGAGAGGACGAAAGCCGTCTTACCCATTGCCGGACGGGCGGCAATGATGACCAGGTCGGAGTTTTGCCAGCCCGAAGTCATCTTGTCCAACTGGTGGAAACCGCTGGGCAACCCGCTCAGACCGTCGGTGCGGGCGGCCGCCTTCTGAAGCATGTCGTAGGCTTCCTTGATGACGGGGTTTATCTGCGTATAGTCCTTCTTCATGTTCTGCTGGGAAATCTCAAAGAGCTTTCCCTCGGCTTCCTGCATGAGGTCGTCCACATCCTGCGTGGCGTCGAAGGCTTTGGTCTGTATGTTGCTGGTGAAGGTGATAAGCTCGCGTGCCAGAAACTTCTGGGCGATGATGCGGGCGTGGTATTCAATGTGTGCCGAAGAGGCCACCTTGCCACTCAACTGGGTGATGTAGAAAGGTCCGCCCACCTCGTCCAGCTCACCGGTCTTTTTCAGTTGCTCCACCACGGTGAGGATGTCCACCGGTTGCTGCTGCATGGCAAGCGTGCTGATGGCTTTGTAGATGAGCTGGTGACACTGGGCGTAGAACGACTCCGGACGCAATATCTCGCTCACCAGCGAATAGGCATCCCGCTCAATCATGAGCGCACCCAACACGGCCTCTTCCAACTCCGGAGCCTGGGGCTGGAGATGGCCGTATTCGTTCATTTCAGGGACTTTCACCCGCGTCTGGCGGGCACGTGAAGAGGTTCGTTTCGGTTCTGGCATAGTCTTTTCTGTGTTTTAGCGGCGCAAAGATAGCGAAACTCCGGGGGAGCACGACCGGCTCATCCAGGCTTTTTTTGAACACGACGGCACATCTTTTAACGGCCGGGATGTCAATTTAAAAAAGTTTCACGTATATTTGCCCGGACTTTTAAACTAAGAAACGCCATGATTACCTTTCCAAACGCTAAAATAAACCTGGGGCTGAACGTTGTTGAAAAACGCCCCGACGGCTATCACAACCTGGAGACCATCTTCTACCCCATCCATCTGGAAGACGCGCTCGAAGTGGTCCCGCTCAACGGCAACCAGCAGGAATACGACTTGAAAATAAGTGGGACGCCCATCGACGGCTCGCCGGAAGACAACCTCGTGGTGAAGGCCTATCGCCTGCTGAAGCAGGACTTCGACCTTCCGCCCATACATATATATATGTACAAGCACATCCCTCTCGGGGCCGGACTTGGAGGAGGCTCTTCGGACGCTGCTTTCATGATTAAGCTCCTCAACGAGAAATTCGGCCTCGGCCTGAGCGTCGGACAAATGGAAGCCTACGCCGCACGCCTGGGGGCCGACTGCGCGTTTTTCATCAAAGACCGTCCTGTGTTTGCCACAGGCATCGGCAATGAGTTTACCCCCATCGACCTCTCGCTCAAGGGCATGTACATCGTCCTCGTGAAACCCGCCATCGCCGTGTCGACACGGGAGGCTTACGCCGGAGTCGAACCCCGGCGGCCCGAAACCTCGCTCCTGGAACTTGTGCGTCGCCCCATCGAGGAATGGAAAGACTGTGTGGTGAACGATTTCGAACGGAGCGTGTTCCGCGCCCATCCCGAAATAGCCGCCATCAAGGACAAGCTCTACGACATGGGTGCCGTGTATGCGTCGATGTCCGGCTCCGGTTCTACGGTCTACGGCATCTTCCGCGAATCCGTGCCCTACGTGGACGAGCATTTCGGCGAACACTTCTGCCGCATCCGCGAGTTGGAGTAAAGAAGCATTCCCACCTAAAAAATACCCTCCAGCCTGCGCAGCCTGGGGGTGGGGCCACCAAAGGCCGTACCTTTGATTACCAAAGTACGTACCTTTGGTGGCCAAAGGTACGTACTTTGCTCAACATGTCCGCAAGGGAAGCAGGGCGGCTCACAGGCGCACGTCTTTGTAAAGATAGCGCTTGATGCTCTTCTTGGCCGTCTTCTCAAATTCTTCGGGCCATATCTTGATGCGCGAGATTTGGGCGTAACCGGGCAACTGCTGGTTCAGTTCCTGGCGGTTTCTCTCCATCAACTCCTCGACATGTTCGGGCGAACGGACTTCGTCGCCCAGCTCGGTCCAGTCGGGATAGACGAGGGCGACGAGGCGGTCGTTGTTCAGGATGACGATGGACTCGGAGACGTAGAGCATGTTGTTCAGCTTCGATTCTATCTCCTCCGGATAAATGTTCTGCCCCGAAGCCGTGAGGAGCATGTTTTTGCAGCGGCCTTTTATGTAGACATGCCCTTCGCCGTCCACAATGGCCATGTCGCCCGTGTGGAGCCATCCATCGGCGTCAATCACCTCGCGGGTGGCTTCTTCGTTCTTGTAGTAGCCGAGCATGAGGTTTTCGCCCCGGCAAAGGAGTTCGCCCGGCACGGTGTGCGGCGCGGGGGAGTCTATTTTCAGCTCCATGCGCGGCACGACTTGTCCGCAGGAAGTATACTTGAGGTTTGTCCAGAAGTTGTGGCAGATGATGGGACCGCACTCGGTCATGCCGTAGGCAATGGTGTAGGGGAAGTCGATGAGGCGCAGGAATGCTTCCACCTCGGCATTGAAAGGAGCTCCGCCGATGATGATTTCAATGAAGTTTCCGCCAAACACCTGCATGGCCTCTTCGCGGGCTTTTGTCTTTATCTTGTCGCTCACGATGGGCACTTTGAGCAGGAAACGTCCGAGCTTCGTGTCGACACGGGGAAGAATCATCTTCTTGAATATTTTTTCGACCACCAGAGGAACGCTGGAGATGACTCGTGGGCGAATCTCGGCAAACGACTCGGCTATGATTTTCGGCGACGGCATGCGGGTGAGAAACCACAGGTGTGCCCCTTGGCAAATGCCGAAAAGGAAATCGAACACCATGCCGAAGACGTGTCCCAGGGGGAGCATGGAGACTACGTGGTCGCCGGGCTTGAGGTCGATGCGCTCACGGCACAGCATCACGTTGGAAAGGATGCTGCGATAGGGAAGCATGACGCCCTTGGAGTAGCCCGTCGTGCCGGAAGTGTAGTTGATGATGGCCAGTTCTTCAGGCGTGTCACGGCGATAGGCCACATGCTCGGCGCGGAAATTGTAGGGGTATTGATGGCCAAACAGCTCGTTCAAGCGCCCGCGCGCCTCAGTTATCCGCTCCGAACGCGACACGAGCAGGGAAAAATCGGTCAGAAGAGCGATAGCTTCCAGTCCGGGCATATAGGCTTCGTTCAGGTTTTCCCAAATCTGGTCGCCGACGAAAAGCATACGGGCCTCGGAATGGTCGACGATGTGGTGCACATTGTCCGGTTTGAATTCGTGCAGGATGGGGACGACAACGGCACCATAGGTTATCACACCCAAGAAAGCCACAACCCAGTGTGCACTGTTACGTCCGCAAATGGCAACCTTGTCTCCGGGGCGTATGCCGCCTTCTTCCAGCATGATGTGCATCTTTGCAATCTTGCGTGCCACATCTTTATAGCGCAGGGTGGCACCTTTATAATCTGTCAGGGCATTCTGCTCCCAATTACTTTTTATACTCTCCTCGATGAGCCTGATAAAGCTTTTCTCCATGTCATTAATAGGTTTGTTATTGCACATTCTGTGTTAAAATGCGCACAAACATATTAAAATAGTTGCGGAATGAGCGCCTGCAAGTGTTAAGTTTACGTTCTTTTAACAAGATGGTCTTCCTATATCAACATTCTCTTTCGAACTTTGCAGCCAAATAACAGTATGTTTTTCATGGATAAGAACCAACCTATTGCCGCCCTTTTCGACCTGGACGGCGTTGTCCTGGACACAGAATCCCAGTACACCATCTTCTGGCGCAAACAAGGACAGGCCTATCGCCCCGACCTTCCACAGTTCGAACAACGCATCAAGGGTATGACCCTCACACAAATATTAAACTTTTTCGCTGAGCAGCCAGGGCTTCCGGCACGGATACAAGATGAACTAAACGTGTATGAAACACAGATGGATTATCATTATATTGCTGGCGTGACTGACTTTCTCTGCGAACTTCGCGAACGAGGCATCCACACAGCCGTCGTGACGAGTTCCAACCGGCTGAAGATGCAGAATGTTTATCATGCCCACCCGGAATTTACTTCGCTTTTTGACCGCATCTTCACAGCCGAAGACTTCCGCTATTCCAAGCCCGACCCGGACTGCTATCTGCTTGGCGCCCGCACTTTCGGCACTACGCCAACACATTGTGCCGTGTTTGAGGACTCCTTCAACGGCCTGACAGCAGGAAATCGCGCCGGCATGACGGTCATTGGACTATCGACAACAAATTCGGCCGAGTCTATACAAGATTTGGCTACGTTTGTCATGCCCGACTTTAGTGGCTTCAGCGTAGAAAAATTACTTTCTTTGATGTGCAAGTCATGTGAATAGTGTAACTTTGCAGCCGTTTTTTTTACGTAGATTAAACTAAAGATACAGAAATATATGGCAAATTACATTAGCGACGATAAAAAGAAAGTAACAACCGGATGCCTCTTGGAAATGAAAAGGCAAGGTGAAAAAATCTCCATGCTGACCTCGTACGATTATACGACAGCTTCTATCGTCGACAATGCCGGCATGGATGTTATCCTCGTAGGAGATTCGGCATCCAACGTCATGGCAGGCAACAGTACAACCCTACCTATTACCGTTGACGAAATGATTGTTTACGGACGTTCTGTTGTGAAAGGGACGAAACGTGCGCTGGTCGTCATTGACATGCCTTTCGGTTCCTACCAGGCCGACCCTTACGACGGTGTGCAGACAGCCATCCGCATGATGAAAGAGACAGGAGCAGACGCTTTAAAACTAGAAGGTGGCGAGGAGTTCATCGACGTCATACGAAAAATAGTCAATGCTGGTATCCCTGTCATGGGACACCTTGGCCTTATGCCACAATCCATCAATAAATATGGCACTTACGGCGTACGGGCAAAAGACAACAAAGAGGCAGAAAAACTGGTGCGCGATGCTCACTTGCTGGAAGAAGCCGGCTGTTTCTCACTCGTGTTGGAAAAAATACCGGCAACATTGGCAGCCCGTGTGGCAGACGAACTGAAAATTCCAGTCATTGGCATTGGAGCGGGAAATGATGTAGACGGCCAAGTGCTCGTCGTGACCGACATGCTAGGCATGAACCAAGGATTCCGCCCAAAGTTCCTGCGCCAATATGCCGATTTGCACTCCGTGATGACGGAAGCTATAAGCCTATATGTACACGACGTAAAGACGGGAGACTTTCCTAATGAGAATGAACAATATTAAACCTTTATGGACAATCTTTCAACAGACCGTTTACAACCAGTAGTCAAGCCTCGGCTTTGGTCGAAAAACCTCTGGATGGTGTGCTTGTCGCACTTGCTGCTGGGAACATCGCTCTTCATGCTCATCCCAGCATTGCCCGACTGGCTTACGGAACGATACGGAGCCAATACCCTCGAAATAGGTGGCACGCTGGCCATTTCGTGTATTGTAGCATTTCTGCTCGGACCATTCTTCAATTATCTGGTCGACCGCTTTCCACGAAAAAGCGTATGTGCTTGGGCTTTGTTAGGAGTGGCCTTATGTTCGTTAGGATTCTTTCGAGCACCTGTTTTTACTTGGATATTCATCCTACGCATCCTACAAGGTCTTCTACAAGGCGTTGCACTAATGGCATCTGGCAGCACGCTAGCTATAGACCTGACAGCATCTCCCAACCGTACAAATGCCAATAACGCTTTTGCTTGGTTTGGCAGGCTCAGCCTGTCTATCGGCCCGTTGATGGGTTTGCTCGTACAATATTTAATGGGATTCAGAGCTGTATTTGCTGCATCTTGTGCTCTCGGTGTATTGGCCTGCCTTTGTATTTTGTGCCTAAAAATTCCTTTCCGTGCTCCGCTAGACCCACCCAAATTTTCTTTAGACCGCTTTTGGCTTCCTAATGGTTGGCTTATGTTTTTCCAGACTATCCCTGTGGCTATTGTTGCAGGTATTCTTCTTGCAGATATCCAACGCTATGAATTTTACGTGTTCATGATGGTTGGTTTCTGCATAGCCTTGCTGGCCTTACACTTTGTCTTTCTTGAAGCAGATATCCGGTCGGAGATTGTCACTGGAAATATATTGTGGGGAGCAGGCCTGTTATTGTTGCTGTTCCGTGAAGGTACTGCCGCATTTTATGCCTCATCCATATTAATCGGCATAGGTATCGGGCTGACAACTGCCCGCCTGCTGGTATTCTTCATCAAACTATCTCACCATTGCGAACGCGGCTCAGCCAACACATCATTCATGTTTGCATGGGAATTAGGACTAGGAATCGGACTCTTCACGGGCTATACCCTACCAACATGCGCTGATGGCTACCATGTCGGTTTATGGATTCTAATAGCAACTCTGGTGCTCTATCTCACCATCACCCATCGCTGGTTTATGTCACATAAAGTGCGATAACAACCAAACCTAATATGGAATTTAAGCTGACTAGATTTGACCACTAGCTTAGAATCAACTAACTTTGACGGCAAACTAACTAAAGCAAAAAACTTATGTCGATAAATAAAGTCATCTTATTGGGACATGTTGGGAAAGAACCAGAAATACGCTATTTAGACGGAGGAGTGGCTGTCGCCACTTTTCCACTGGCGACAACCGAACGTGGTTACACATTGCCCAATGGCACAAACGTGCCTGAACGTACCGACTGGCACAACATCGTATTGTGGCGTGGTTTAGCGCAGTTGGCCGAGAAATACGTACACAAAGGCGATAAAATCTACATTGAAGGCAAATTACGTCCACGCTCATACGACGACCAAAACGGAATTCGCCGCTTCACTGTGGAAGTCTATGGAGAAGCTATGGAGCTATGTTCTTCACGCCCGGCCACAACACACCTCCAACAACCAGCACAGAAAACCCAACCCTCCGCAGCTTCACCAAACACAGACGACGAGCAACTGCCTTTCTAAGACAACCAACTGTGCTCACCCGAAACCGATTGTTTAACTAAAACTTAAAACTTGGACACAGACGCAACCTTCCCCCAATGGGCGGAAACTTTTACTCATATAACAATAATGCTCCCCCTTCAAACCGGGGCTTGGATAACTCTCATTCTGAGTGTACTTCTCTTGATGATATCGGCCTTTATATCGGCATCTGAAGTCGCTTGTGCCTCACTGACACACAACGACAAAGAAAAACTGAATCCATCTCATTCACGGACCGACCGGACAATCCTGTCACTCCTTACAGACTCTGAACGCCTGAAGGCTGCCATGCTCATCGCACACACACTAACCAACGTGGTATTCATCCTATTGGGCAACTATTTCTTGCTGCAAACCATAGATTATGGCTTGTCCATGGTGTGGCCAATCACAGTCAACACCATCGTCCTGGCCTTGCTGCTGTTGCTTTTGGGAGAAATCATTCCCCGTTTCTACGCCACACAAAACCCTCTCGTTTTTTGCCGGAAGACTGCACATGGAATAAATGCGGTGTATCGCCCGTTTTACATACTCGCCGGATGGATGGTTCACTTAGGAGAAAATCTCCAAAAACTTGTGGGCAAGAAAAACCACAACCTCTCTGTTGACGAACTGTCGCAAGCATTGGAACTAACAGACAAGGACGAAATTTCAGAAGAACAAAACATGCTGCGGGGCATCATCCGCTTCGGTGGGGAAACCGTCAAGGAAGTCATGACCTCACGCCCAGACATCGTAGACCTGGAACTGCGCACACCCTTCCCTGAAGTTATCCGCTGCATCATCGAAAACGGCTATTCACGCATCCCGGTCTACCAAAGTTCACGCGACAATATTAAAGGCGTGCTCTACATCAAAGACCTCCTACCCTACTTGGACAAAGGCGACACCTTCCATTGGCAGTCACTCATCCGGCCTCCCTATTTCGTGCCCGACACGAAAATGATAGACGACCTGCTCCGCGAATTTCAACGGCAAAAGATACATATTGCCATTGTGGTCGATGAGTTCGGAGGAACCTCCGGACTAGTTACAATGGAAGATATCATCGAAGAAATCATTGGTGAAATCAATGACGAATACGACGAAGATGAACGCACTTATGCCAAACTGAACGATTCGACTTATGTGTTTGAAGGAAAGACCTCGCTTTCAGATTTCTTCAAAATCACCAATACGCGCGAAGCCGATTTTGAACCCATGGCAGACGAAGCCGACACTCTAGCCGGACTTTTACTGGAACTGAAAGGCGAATTTCCAAGCCTCCACGAAACGTTGGCCTACAAACATCTCACCTTTGAAGTGTTGGAAATGGACGACCGGCGCATTTTGAAAATAAAGGTAAATATCACCCCATCCCAAAACCAAAAGCCCAAAAAGCGTTGAGACATGCCACTTTACGCATCACACTTTACTACACCTGACGGCGGATGGGCCGTGTGGCAATGTACGGAGACGGTTGAAGAACTGCTCTGCCAGCTTCCACCTGAAGGGATTTATCTTCAAGAAATAAAAGCCCTTCACGCTCACCAACGCCGCATATTGGAACGTCTGGCTATACGCACACTCATGTTCACCTGCTGGAAAGAAGAACACGAGGTAACCTATCTGCCCACCGGTGCCCCTCGCCTCGCCGACAACCGATACAATATCAGCATCTCCCACACAAACGGATATGCTGCACTTTGCTGGCATCCTACCCAGCCGGTAGGCATTGACATCGAACTCATCCGGCACAAAGCCTTGCGGCTCGCTCCCCGCTTCATGCATTCGTCGGAACACGCCGAGGGCGACAAACTGATATCAGCCGTGTTACATTGGAGTGCCAAGGAAACCATTTACAAACTACTTCCCCAACAAGAAAACACAGACTTTACACGCCATCTGCGCATCTTCCCGTTTGTCATTAGCACAGAAGGCATCCTCACAGGGACAGATCTGCGCCGGAAAAACATAGTCTATCCTCTACACTATCGTGTGGAGCAAGACTTTGTGCTCACCTGGAGCCATCCATAAAAAAGAAGGTGCATCAAAACAGGAATAACTCAACACAAAGACACAGAATAAGATGTTTTGGAAATCAAGAATCTAAATACTCTTCATCTCCACGTCTCTGCATTCAAACCTTATTTTGACACACCCCCTTTACAAACTCAATATTTATTTTTTAGAAAAACGCTCTTCCAGTTTGGCCAGCATATCACGCGTCATGGCATCGAGGTCATATTCAGGCTTCCATCCCCACTCCTCACGTGCACAAGAATCATCGAGCGAATTGGGCCAAGACTCAGCGATGCCCTGACGAAGCGGATCTACCTGATATTCCATGTGGAAATCCGGACGATACTCCCGGATTTTATGATAAATGATTTCCGGATCAAAGCTCATGGATGCGATATTGAACGAATTACGGTGTACAAAACGTTTGGGATCGGCCTCCATAATTTCAATAGAAGCTCTGAGGGCATCGGGCATATACATCATGTCCATAAACGTGCCGGCAGCGATAGGGCATACAAATTTCTCACGTTTGGCAGCAGCATAATAAATGTCGACAGCATAGTCGGTCGTTCCACCCCCCGGAGGAGTCACATAAGAAATAAGCCCGGGAAAGCGCACCGAGCGAGTATCCACACCGAAACGACGGAAATAATAATCACTGAGCAATTCACCTGTCACCTTAGTCACACCATACATGGTTTGAGGGTTGCGTATGGTGTCTTGCGGAGTCTTGTCTTTAGGCGTATCAGGGCCAAACGAACCAATGGAACTCGGAGTGAACACGGCACAACCTTTCTCGCGTGCCACTTCCAGCACATTAAACAACCCACCAACTCCAATCTTCCATGCCAACTGCGGTTTAGCTTCAGCCACAGCCGACAAAAGAGCTGCCAGATTGTATATGGTATCCACGTGATACTTCTCCACAGCATCAGCAATCTGCTGCGAATTGGTAATGTCAACGAGTACTGAAGGACCGCTTTCTTTCAATTCGCCCTTAGGCTCCGCCCCGGTGATATAACCTGCCACAATATTGCCATTCGTATAAATGCCTCTCAGCTTCATGGTCAACTCGGAACCAATCTGTCCGGTCGAGCCGATAATCAATACGTTTTTCATGAATGCGTTAATGTTTAAGTTACGTTTGGAAACAAAGGTAAGGGAATAATTGCATATACCATGAAAAAAACCGCTCCTTTTTTAGTGAAAGTTCGAAAAAAAAGTAGAACTTTGTCAGTAGCAACATAAACTTATATAACTATGTACGGTAAAATGAAAGAGTTCTTGGCAAAAGAACTGGAAGACATCCGCAACGCCGGATTGTATAAAGAAGAACGTGTAATCACAACTCCTCAACGTGCCGACATAAAGGTCAATGCCGGAGACGAAGTATTGAACTTCTGTGCCAACAACTATCTGGGACTGTCTGACAACAGCCGCCTCATCGAAGCAGCCAAACGCGCGATGGATACGCGTGGATTCGGCATGTCGTCTGTACGCTTCATCTGTGGCACACAAGACCTTCACAAACAACTCGAAGCCGCTATTTCCGACTATTTCAAAACTGAAGACACCATCCTCTACGGCTCATGTTTCGATGCCAATGGAGGCTTGTTCGAACCTCTCTTTACTGAAGAAGACGCCATTATTTCCGATGCGCTCAACCATGCATCCATCATTGACGGTGTGCGTCTGTGCAAAGCAAAACGCTACCGCTACGCCAACGCCGACATGGCCGATCTGGAACGCTGTCTGCAAGAAGCACAAGCCCAACGCCACCGCATCATTGCCACCGACGGCGTATTCTCCATGGATGGCAACGTGGCTCCGATGGACAAAATCTGTGAATTGGCTGAAAAATATGACGCACTGGTCATGGTCGACGAGTCTCACTCTGCCGGCGTCGTAGGTCCGACAGGACACGGAGTGGCCGAACAATTCGGAGTCTACGGGCGCATCGACGTGTTCACCGGTACACTGGGCAAAGCCTTTGGCGGTGCCATGGGTGGTTTCACCACCGGGCGTAAAGAAATCATCGACCTTCTCCGCCAGCGTTCACGCCCCTACTTGTTCTCCAACTCCGTAGCCCCGGGCATCGTGGGTGCCAGCCTCGAAATGCTCAAAATGCTGAAAGAAAGCAACTCGCTGCACGACAAACTGGTGGAAAATGTCAACTACTTCCGCGACAAGATGATGGCTGCCGGATTTGACATCAAACCGACACAATCGGCCATTTGCGCCGTGATGCTCTACGATGCCAAACTGTCGCAGGACTTCGCTGCCCGTATGCAAGACGAAGGCATCTACGTCACCGGCTTCTATTACCCGGTTGTCCCGAAAGGCCAAGCCCGCATCCGCGTACAACTTTCTGCCGGACACGAACATGCACATTTGGACAAAGCCATCGCTGCCTTCGTCAAAGTGGGCAAAGAAATGGGTGTCATCAAATGACATTCCCACTCCGTATTATAACAAAAAGCCGGGGATTATTGAATCCCCGGCTTTTTGTTTTTATATCTTACAATCTAAATCTCACCCGGATTTATCTTCCGGCTTCAGCATCGCGAATCATCTGCTCGCTGGCATACATGTACACTTCCACACGCCGGTTCTGGGCTTGTCCGGCAGCTGTCGAGTTGTCAGCCACAGGATTGGCCTCGCCCAACCCCTCAACCGATTTGATTTGGGCCGACGAAACTCCACAATTCTTCAAATAGTCTGAAACGCTTTGCGCACGTTGCAAAGAGAGCTGTTGATTCTTCTGCACACTTTGTTCGGCCGTGCTGTTGCGCCACGGTTGATTGTCGGTATAGCCCATGATAGCAATATCCATCGTGTTGTTCTGTTTCAACACATTGTTTGCAAACTTGCTCAAAGAGTTTTGAGCGCTTGTGCTGAGCGCCGAGCTGCTGGTGTTGAACAAAATGCCCGAATCAAATGTCACCTTCACAGCTTGCAAACCATTGGCGTCGGTGATTTGTTCCACTTGAGCCCCCTCAACCTGACGGGCAGCTTCGGCAGCCTTGTCCATCTTCTTGCCAATGATGACTCCGGCTCCCGTACCGACAGCCGTACCTATGGCCGCACCAATGGCCGCACCCTTTCCTTTACCGGCAATGCCGCCAATGATAGCTCCCAAGGCAGCTCCGCCTCCGGCACCAATCAATCCACCTTTCGTCGTATTGTTCATGTTTCCACAACCCGTACCCAGGACCAGCAGGCCACAGAGTAACAATGATGTTAATTTAATCCCTTTCATAACTCTTATGTTTTTAATAATGATATTCGTTCCTATATATTGAGCAAATATAGCTTTTAAAAACTAAAAGCAAAACCTTCGCCTTTGTTATTTTACTAAATTTAAGTCCAACGGGGCATAAGACGACAAAAACACAAAGGCCCCATGCCGGTCCAAACTGCCAGCCCAAAGCCCGTCCGACGGCCATTAAGGATAGCCGGCCCAGGCTTCCTTTCCGTGGTCGCTTACCCTCCTTTCCGCTCCCGGCTACCCTCCTTTCCGTGGTCGGCTACATCAGGTTCGGCCCAAACACATCCTTTATGGAGAAAAGATAAAGACTCTTTTTCGGAATTTTACTACTTTTGCAATCGCTAAAACAACAGATTACAATCAAAAAAACATACTTCAATGGCAAAAGAACTGAAAGAACTGACCAAACGCAGCGAAAACTACTCGCAATGGTATAATGATTTGGTCGTAAAAGCCGATTTGGCAGAACAATCGCCCGTGCGCGGATGCATGGTGATTAAGCCTTACGGATATGCAATTTGGGAAAAGATGCAACGCACACTCGACGACATGTTCAAGGCTACGGGACACGTCAACGCCTACTTCCCCCTGTTGATTCCGAAATCATACTTGAGCCGCGAAGCCGAACACGTGGAAGGCTTCGCCAAAGAATGTGCCGTGGTGACCCACTACCGCCTGAAAAACGCTGAAGACGGAAGCGGTGTCGTCGTCGACCCGGCAGCGAAACTCGAAGAAGAGCTCATCATCCGCCCCACTTCGGAAACCATCATCTGGAGCACTTATAAAAACTGGATACGCTCCTACCGCGACCTGCCCATCTTGTGCAACCAGTGGGCCAACGTGATGCGCTGGGAAATGCGCACCCGCCTGTTCCTCCGCACCGCCGAATTCTTGTGGCAGGAAGGACACACGGCACACGCCACACGCGAAGAAGCCGAAGCCGAAGCACAAAAAATGCTCCACGTGTATGCCGACTTTGCCGAAAACTACATGGCCGTGCCCGTGGTGAAAGGTGTAAAATCGGCCAACGAACGTTTTGCCGGTGCCCTCGACACCTACACCATCGAAGCACTGATGCAAGACGGCAAGGCTTTGCAGAGCGGCACCTCGCACTTCCTGGGACAAAACTTTGCCAAGGCGTTCGACGTTCAGTTTGTCGACAAAGACAACAAGCTCGACTACGTGTGGGCCACGTCGTGGGGCGTGTCGACCCGTCTGATGGGTGCGCTCATCATGTCGCACTCCGACGACAACGGCCTGGTGCTCCCGCCGAAACTCGCCCCCATCCAGGTGGTCATCGTGCCCATATATAAAGGTGAAGACCAACTGAAGCTCATCGACGAGAAAGTGGCCGGCATCGTAGAACGCCTGCGCGCGCTGGGCATCTCGGTGAAATATGACAATGCCGACAACAAACGACCAGGCTTCAAGTTTGCCGACTACGAACTGAAAGGTGTACCCGTCCGTTTGGTGATGGGCGGACGCGACCTGGAGAACAACACGATGGAAATCATGCGCCGCGACACGCTGGAGAAGCACACCGTATCGTGCGAAGGCATCGAGGAATATGTGAAGAATCTGCTCGACGACATCCAGGCCAACATCTACAAGAAAGCACTCGACTTCCGCATGAGCCACACGGTGAAAGTGGACACATGGGACGAGTTCAAGACCCAAATCGAAAAGGGAGGCTTCATCCTCGCCCACTGGGACGGGACGACCGAGACCGAAGAGCGCATCAAGGACGAAACGAAAGCCACCATACGCTGCATCCCGTTTGAGGCCGACGAGGAAAGCCTCACACCGGGAGTGGACATGCTCACAGGCAAGCCGTCGGCCCGCCGCGTGCTTTTTGCCCGTGCCTATTAACCTCATACCCCGCCCGCAGTAGGGAGGAAGTGGCATAAACAGAACCATCAAACGTAAAGACGCAGAGACATCGGGGACATATATCCATAAACAGGTATAACGTAAACTCCGTATCTCTGCGTCTTTGCATTTACATCACTCTTGGCCCAAACTCTTTTTCTCATGAACATCCTTATCATAAATGCCAGCCCCCGCCGGAAGGGAAACATATCGGCCATGCTGCATGCCATGGCAGAAGAAGCCCGCGGATGGGGTGCAGTTACAGAGGAAGTGCGTATTGCCGACCTCACGGTGCATCCCTGCACGGGATGCATGGCGTGCCGCTCGCGGCTGGAATGCGCGCTCCCGGAAGACGATGCCCAGCGCGTGTTGGCCAAAATCAAGGCGTGCGACGTGCTCATCGTCGGTGCACCCTGCTACTGGGGCAATATGCCCGGCACGCTCAAAGTGCTCTTCGACCGCATGGTCTACGGCCTGATGGGCGAAAGTCCGCGCGGCATGCCCCGTCCGCTGCACAAGGGAAAACGGGCCGTCATCGTCAGCACATCGACCACTCCCTGGCCTTTCAACATCTGGTTTCACCAGACACTGGGCACGGTGCGCGCCCTGCGGGAAATCCTGAAATGGAGCGGCTTCCGCATCGTGAACACCATCGAACGGGGAGGTACCCGACAAAAGCCCGTGAGCGAAAAAGATTTGGCACGATGCCGCCGCATCATGCGGAAAGCATGCCGTCCGCTCAGACAGTCTTAAAAAAGCAAACAAATGGAACACGTTTCAGAATTATTAGTCTACAAGGCCTCGGCCGGTTCGGGAAAAACATTCACGCTGGCTGTGGAATACATCAAACTGCTCATCAGCAACCCGGCAGCCTACCGCAACATCCTGGCCGTGACGTTTACCAACAAGGCCACCACGGAGATGAAGGAACGTATCCTCGGCCAGCTCTTCGGCATCGCCACGGGCGACCCCTCGTCGGAAGCCTACTTGAACGTGGTGTGCGACGGGCTTGGCATGAAAGCCGGTGAGGTCCGCACCCGCGCCCGCAAAGCGCTCTCGCTGCTCATCCACGACTACAGCCGTTTCCGGGTGGAGACCATCGACTCGTTTTTCCAGTCGGTGATGCGCAATCTGGCACGGGAACTGGAACTTGGGGCAAACATGAACATCGCGCTCAACAACGAGGAAGTGCTCTCCGACGCCGTGGACTCGATGATAGAACAGCTCAACCGCCGCTCGCCGGTGCTTGTCTGGCTGCTGGAGTTTATCCGCGAGAGGATAGCCTCGGACAAACGCTGGAACGTGTCGGGCGAAATCAAAAGTTTCGGCCGAAACATCTTCGACGAAACCTACATCGAGAAAGGAGACAAGCTACGCGAAAAGCTGGCCGACCCACAAACCATCCCGCTCTACAAAAAGCAGCTGGAAAACATGCAGGCCGAGGCCACAGACGTGATGACGGGCTTTGCCACGCACTTCTTTGAAGTGGTGGAAGCTGCCGGCCTCCAACCGGAAGACCTGATACGCGGCAAAAACGGCATCATGACCTACTTCAAGAAACTGCGCGACGGAGTGTGGGACGACGGCATCCGCAACGCGACTGTGGAGAAATGTCTCCAATCACCCGAAAACTGGTCGAGCAAGACTTCCCCCTACCGCCAACAAATCACCGCATTAGCCTCTGAAAAACTGCTGCCCATGCTCGAAGATGCTGAAAAACTGCGTCCCGACATGGCCAAGACGCTCAATTCCTGCACCCTCTCCCTGCGCTACCTGAACCAAATGCGCCTGCTGACACACATCGACGAAGAAGTGCGCACACTGAACCGCAAGGAAAACCGCTTCCTGCTCTCCGACACGAACGCCCTGCTGCGCCGCCTGATGCAAGAAGGCGACTCGTCGTTCATCTTCGAGAAAATCGGCACTTCGCTCCACCACGTAATGATTGACGAGTTTCAAGACACCTCGCGCATGCAGTGGAACAATTTCAAACTGCTGCTGCTCGAAGGCTTGTCGCAAGGCGAAGGCAGCCTCATCGTGGGCGACGTGAAACAATCCATCTACCGCTGGCGCGGCGGCGACTGGAGCATCTTGAACAACCTTCGTGGAAAAATGGCAGGCATCTATCCCATCCGGGAAATGAAACTGACGACCAACCGACGCAGCGAAAGCAACATCATCCGGTTCAACAACGAAATATTCACGGCCGGAAGCTCCTGGCTGAATGGCCTCTACCGGGAAGACTACGGGGAAGATTGCGCCGAACTGCAACAAGCCTACAGCGACGTGTGCCAGGACTCTCCGAAGAAAGAAGACAAAGGCTACGTACACATCGAGTTTCTGACGGGCAACGAAGAAATGAGCTACGAAGAGCAGACACTGGAAAGCCTGGCAACACAAGTCGAGGCACTCGTGTCGCAAGGTGTACGCCTGCAAGACATCACCATCCTCGTGCGCAAGAACAAAAACATCCCGCTCATAGCCGACTATTTCAGCACCCACCTGCCCTACCGCATCGTGTCCGACGAAGCTTTCCGGCTCGACGCTTCGTCGTGTGTCTGTGCCCTTGTCGACGGACTGCGCTGGCTGACGGACAAAAGCGACACGATAGCCCTGGCGCGCCTGGCAGGCATGTATCAAAAGGAAATCTTACAAAGCGGACTGGACTGGAACACCATCTTGCTGCATGGGGCCGAGCACTATGTGCCTCAAGCATTCATCGCCCGACAAGACGAACTGCGCCTCATGCCGCTCTACGAACTGCTCGACTGCCTGTTCGGACTGTTCGAGCTTTCTACGCTGCATACACAAGACGCCTACTTGTTTGCTTTCTTCGATGCTGTCATCGAATACCTGCAAGAGCATTCGTCTGCCCCCGATGCTTTCCTCACGTTTTGGGACGAAAAGCTATGCGCCAAAACAATCCCTTCAGGCGAACAAGAAGGCATCCGAATTTATTCCATACACAAATCGAAGGGACTGGAATTTCACACGGTGCTTATTCCTTTCTGCGACTGGAACCTCGAAAACGAGACCAACGCCCAAATGATTTGGTGTACACCGCACGACGCACCTTACAACGAACTGGACATTGTGCCGGTGAACTACAACGCAAAAATGGCACAATCGACTTATGCGCCCGACTACAAGCAGGAACGCCTGCAACTGTGGGTCGACAACCTGAACCTCCTGTATGTAGCCTTCACACGAGCCGGAAAAAATCTTTTTGTCTGGGCCAAGAACGGGAAGAAAAACACCATCGCTACCCTTCTATACAACAGCCTTGCCCAAGCTGCCCACCGGCTTGAAACTGAGTTTAGCGAAGAACAGCCGTTTGAATACGGCACACTCTGTGCCTCAAAAAAAACAGAGGAAATAAAAACAGACACCAACCGGCTTACATCCCCGCCCGGCAGCTTGCGGGTCGCAATGCAAACTTTCCAAAACCAGATAGACTTCCGCCAATCCAACCGCTCTGCCGACTTCATACGGGGTGAAGAAGATGAAGACGAGCAAGGACGGTATATCCGCCAAGGACGGTTGCTCCACCACTTGTTTGCCACCATCAAAACACGCGACGACGTGGAACCAACCTTACGGGAAATGGAAAACGAAGGTTTGTTCGACTCTCAAAGCGACATTGAACGTGCACGAAAACTCATCGACACAGCGCTTTCCCGGCCGGAGGCTACAGACTGGTTTGGGGGAACGTGGAAGCTATTCAACGAATGTTCCATCATCTATATGGAGCATGGGGAACTGCAAACCAGACGTCCGGACCGCGTCATGATTCGCAACGGACGTGTGGTGGTGGTCGACTTCAAATTTGGTAAACACAGTGAATCCTACAACGAACAAGTGAGAGGCTACATGACCTTGCTCCAAGGTATGGGATACACCGACGTACAAGGCTATCTGTGGTATGTCTACAAGAACGAACTAATATCTGTAAACTAAGTTATGGAAGCATTCCTAAAAATGGTTGCCGAAGACCTGTATGACAAGCTCCAAGGCGACTTCTCACATACGGCAGTCATCTTCCCGAACAAGCGGGCCGGACTGTTCTTCAACGAATACTTGGCCACACGGGCCGGCCGGCCCGTATGGTCGCCCACCTACCTGACCATCAGCGAACTGTTTCGCTCACTGAGCGACAAACAAACGGGCGACCCCATCGAACTGGTGTGCCGCCTTTACGATGTGTTCCGAGAGGCAACCCAAAGCCACGAGACATTGGACGAATTTTATTTTTGGGGAGAATTGCTCATCAGCGACTTTGACGACATAGACAAAAACCGTGTCGATGCCGACCGTCTCTTTGCCAATCTGCAAGACCTCAAAGCCTACGATACGCTCGACTTTCTCAACGAAGAACAAACAGCAGCCATCAGGCAGTTTTTCAAAAACTTCTCCCCGGCCAAGACGACGGAACTCAAACAACGCTTCATTGCATTGTGGAACGTGTTGGGAACCATCTATCACCGTTTCCGGAAAACATTGTCCGAAAACAACATAGCCTACGAAGGTATGCTCTATCGGGAAGTGTGCGAATCGCTGCGTTCGGAAGATTTGCCCTACGAACACTATGTGTTTGTAGGCTTCAACGTGCTGAACCGCGTGGAACATCTGCTATTCAAAACCTTGCAAGAGGCCGGAAAAGCCATGTTCTATTGGGACTATGACGTGTCGTACCTCCACACCCCCAACCACGAGGCAGGCGAATTTATCCGACGCAACTTACACGACTTTCCATCGGAACTGCCCGAAGAAAAGTTCAACACATTCGGCAAAGAAAAAGACATCGTTTATGTGGCAGCTTCCACAGAGAACGCACAAGCACGTTTCCTGCCCGACTGGTTGCACGCACATCTTGGAGCCAAAGAGTCGGAAACAGCCGTAGTGCTCTGCAACGAAGCCCTCTTGCAGCCAGTGTTCCACTCACTACCAACCGATGTGGTGAAACACGTAAACATCACAATGGGCTTTCCGCTCTCGCAGACCCCGGTCCACAGCTTAGTGAACGCCTTAATAGACATGCAGACAAATGGCTATCATCCGGATACGGGACGGTATGACTACGCCCAAGTGGATGTCGTACTGAAACACCCTTATGTCCGCACATTGTCTGCACAAGCCGGTCGGTTGGAGAAAGACCTGACCGACCGTAACCGCTTCTATCCCCTGCCTTCCGAATTGCAGGCCGACGATGTGCTCACCACGCTATTCACTCCCGTGACCGACAACTTACAGCTATGCACCTATCTGGAAACAGCTTTGGAGCATGTAGCTTCAATCTATCGCGAAGAATCTCCAACCGACAGCCCTTTCGAACAACTATACCGCGAGTCGCTCTTCCAAACCTATACGACCGTGAACCGTTTCCGCAGACTGATTGAAAACGGGACACTCAAAGTGCTTACGACCACATTTACAGCATTACTCAACAAAGTGCTGTCGGCAACGTCTATTCCTTTCCACGGCGAACCGGCCATCGGCCTGCAAGTCATGGGCGTGTTGGAAACACGTAACCTGGATTTCAAAAACATCGTGATGCTCTCACTCAATGAAGGACAACTGCCTAAGGGAAACAGTGACTCGTCGTTCATCCCCTACAACCTGCGCAAAGCTTTTGGCATGACACTCATCGAACACAAAAACGCAGTCTATGCCTATTACTTCTACCGTTTGATGCAGCGAGCAGAACACGTAGCTTTGCTCTACAACAATTCGTCCGACGGACTGAACCGGGGTGAAATGTCGCGTTTCATGCTCCAAATGCTCACCGAAAGCCCACACACCATCCGCAAGTTTTCCGTCATCGCAGGACAAAAGCCCATGACAGCCGACAGCATCAACATTGAAAAATCGGCCGAAGTGATGGAACGGCTTCACCGGTTGTTCGACATCCGGCAAAAAGGATTCATCTCCCCCTCGGCACTCAATGTTTACCTCGACTGCCGACTGAAGTTCTACTTCTACTATGTGGCTGGCCTTCGCCCGAAAGACGAAGTGACCACAGACATCGACTCGGCCATGTTTGGAAGCCTCTTCCACCGAAGCGCCGAACTCATATACCACGACTTGACAGAACGCTCCCACGTGGTCAGAAAAGAAGACATCGAAACTCTGCTAAAAGATAAAACACGACTGGAACGTTATGTAGACACAGCTTTCAAAGAGCTGTTCTTCAAAGTAAACCCAGAAGACAAACCGGAATATAACGGACTCCAACTGCTCAACTCGGAAGTTATCGTCAGCTACATCCGCCAACTGCTCGAAAAAGACATCTACTACGCTCCCTTCACCATGATTGACATGGAAAAAAAGGTATTTGAAGACTTCACCATCCAGTCTCCTTCGGGAGCATGCACCATCCGCATCGGGGGCATCATCGACCGCATGGACAGCAAAGACGGCACACTCCGCATCGTGGACTACAAAACGGGAGGCGAACCTTCAATAGCTGCCAACATCGAGTCGCTTTTCACTCCGGCAGAAAAACGTCCCGGTTACGTGTTGCAGACCTTCATGTATGCAGCCATCCTGACCCACCAGCAAGACTTGCCAGTGGCACCGTCATTGCTTTACATCCATAAGGCCGCGTCGGCCGACTACTCGCCCGTAATCCTCATGGGAGAGCCATTCAAGGAAAAGAAAGAAGTGCGCGATTTCCGCCTCTACGACGAGGAATTCCGCGCTCGTTTACGGGAGTTGCTGGAAGAAATATTCCACCCTGCCATAGCCTTCACTCAAACAGAGTTTTCTTCTCACTGCGCTTACTGTGACTTCCGTGCGCTTTGTCGCCGCTGAGCCTTGCGTCAACACAGAAAGTCCCAAATACGTACACGGAAATGCGGCATACGTATCTGGGATTTTCTGTATATATAAGATAAACAGCCTTCCGTAAAAGACAGACTCAACTCCGCTCGTATCTGAAATTAAAGAGCACAAACACGCCTGTGCCCAGCAATGCAAAGACAGCACCTATCAAAGCCGAATACTCCACGCCCAATCCGGCGTCGATAGGCAAACCACCGAAAAACGCCCCCATGGCGTTACCTAAATTGAAAGCCAACTGCACCATTGCCCCGCCCATCAACTCTCCACCGGGAGAATGGCGCAACAGAAGCAACTGCTGGGGCGATGACAAGGCAAACAGGCAACCTGTGCAGACACACATCAGCAAAAGCGAGAGCCAGGCATAGGGTGACAAGAAGAATATCAAAACCAGCGAAAGACAGGCTAAGAATTGGGTACACATGGAGACAAGCGAAGGAGAAAAGCGGTCGGACAACGCCCCGCCCAGATAGTTGCCCACACACATACTGCCTCCGGCAAGCAGCATCAAGATAGGCATTACGCCTACATGAAAGCCAGAGACATCGGTCATCAGAGGATTTACATAACTATACCAGCAAAAGATGCCGCCATTGCCCAGCATCGTAGCCGCAATCAACAACCAAGGCTGAGGCTTCTTCAGGAAGCGGAATTGGCCCTTCATGTTGGTCTTCGGCATGGCAGGTAAAATGGGAATCCAGCGATAAATGAACCAAGTCGTTATCAACCCCCACACTGTGGCAAAAGCAAATACCACACGCCAAGAGAGGTAATGGCCAAGCAAGTTGCCCAAGGGGACACCCATCAGATTGGCCACCGTCATGCCCATCACCATTGTGGCCACGGCGGAGGTGCTTTTTCCTTTTTCTGCTAGATGATTGGCTATAATGACTCCCGTCCCGAAGTAAGCTCCGTGGGGAATACCGGCCACAAAACGGGCGCACAGCGTAAGCCAATAGTTAGGCGAAATGGTAGTCACGAAATTGCCCAAAATAAAAACAGCCATCAAAGCAAACAAAATGCGCCTCAAAGGCCAGTTTCTCGTAATGATGACCATCAAGGGGGCACCTACACACACTCCCAGTGCGTAAGCCGATATCAGATGCCCGGTGTCAGGAAGGGAAACACCGAAATCGGCAGCCACATCGGGCAAAATACTCATCATGATATATTCGGCGATGCCCAAGCCGAACGTTCCAAAAGACAAAGCATAAAGTCCTTTCTTCATAGTTTTCGTTTTATCCAGATATAGTTGTATTCAAATTCGGGCGCAAAGAAACAACAAAAAAGGTTGCCTTCATCTTTGAAAGCAACCTTTTTTATTTCATTTCCATGAAGTATTCCTTAACAGCCTTTGTGTGTCATGATGTCGAGCACCACCCGGTCGGTCTCGTTCATTCCCACCGAACCGATACGCGTCATGTTGCGGATGCACTTGTCAACATCATCGTCTATAATGCCTTCCACCGAAGTCACATAGCGTTGTTGCATAGCCATCATAGCCGAAAGCACAGCCGTAGACACGCCCGTGGCGAGTTTCATAGCACAACTTGGTTTAGCTCCATCGCAAAGCATGCCAGTCAGGTTGGCCACCATGTTTTTAACTGCATACACAGCCTGCTCGTAGTTTCCTCCCATAAGGTATGTGATACCACAAGCCGAACCTGTCGCAGCAACCACACAACCGCACAGTGCGGAAAGACGTCCCAAGCTCTGCTTGATATAAACAACTGTAAGGTGGCTCAACGTCAGTGCACGCACCAGTTCCTCGTGGTTCTTGTGGTTTTCTTCGGCGAAGACTACCACCGGAAGCGTGGCCGTGATGCCTTGGTTTCCACTACCGGAGTTGCTCATGATAGGTATCATGGCGCCTCCCATACGGGCATCACACGCAGCAGCCGTATACGACAAGATGTGTGAATAGACGCTATCCCCCATAACCTCATGCTCTTGGTTGCTGCACATCATGCGGCCTATGCCGTGTCCGTAGTCTCCTTTCAAAGAAAACTCAGCAGCAGCCTTATTCAAGCGTTTGGCTTCCATGATAAACTCAATCTCTTCCAACGGCGTGGTCATGGCAAACTCATAAACCCTACGGAAGGTAAGTTCCACATCCTTGCTTTCCTTGTCGGCTTGGGCACCACTCTGCTTGTCGAGCAACACGACATCATCTTTGGCCACATAGACAAAGTTAGTATGTCCACCTGAAATAATGGCTTTCGATGTATGTCCTCCACCCTCACAAATAACTTCAATATAGAGTTTCTCTGTGATGTTTTCTTTCAGTGCGATGCAAATGCGTTTTTCTGCGATGTATGCCTTTCCTTTTTCCACGGCTTCGGGGGTGGAATCCTTCAGCACTTCGAGTTGGTATTCAGACTTGCCAATCAAAGCACCCAAAGCCACGGCAATAGGCAAACCTATCATCCCCGTTCCCGGAATGCCCACACCCATTGCATTCTTTAAGATATTTGCACTTAAATACAATGAAATGTGTTCCGGCAAACAGCCGAGTGCTTCTGTGGCCTTAGTCACACAAAGAGCCACAGCAACCGGCTCCGTGCAACCGATGGCAGGAACTACCTCGCGTTGCATCAGGGCTATGATTTGTTTTCTTTCTGCTAAATCTAACATGATGGTATGTTTAAGTTAAGGTATAGACGTTCTTTATGTCTTATTTGTTTCCTTTTGCCTTCTTGTAGTTGTCCAGACCGGTCTGCAAGAAATCAATATACTTGTCAATATCTTCATCGTGTGAATACGAACCATTCAAAGGCTTACCCTCATTGTCGAGCAGCACATAGAACGGTTGGGCATTTGCACCGAATTTTACACGTTGCAGGTAGCTCCACTTGTCGCCCACTGTACGAAGGATACGAGTCTGACCATTTTCTTCCACTGTAATCTTCTCAGGCAATTTTTCTTTCTCATCCACATAGAGAGATATCAGGACATAATCATTTGTCATGATGTCGCGCACTTTCGGGTCAATCCATACCTTGGACTCCATTTCGCGGCAGTTCACACAACCCCATCCCGTGAAGTCCACCATCACAGGCTTGCCCACTTGCTTGGCATAGTTCATACCTTCTTCATAGTTGGTAAACTCGGCATGTACCTCTTCCTCTACATACTGGTTGAAGTCCTGCGTGCTGCTGGGAGGAGCAAAAGCACTGATAGCCTTCAACGGGGCACCCCACAAACCGGGAATCATATACACCGTGAACGCGATGGTAATCAATCCAAGGAAGAAACGGGGCACGCCCACCTTGCGTTCATCGTCGTCGTGCGGGAACTTGAGTCCTCCTAACAGGTAAACACCCAGCAAACCGAAGATGGCAATCCACAAGGACAGGAAGGTCTCACGGTCGAGGATGCGCCAGCCATAAGCCATATCGGCCACAGAGAGGAATTTCAAAGCAAAGGCCAATTCGATGAAACCAAGCACAACTTTGATAGCATTCATCCATCCACCTGATTTCGGCATCGACTTCAGCCAAGAGGGGAACATCGCAAACAGCGTAAAAGGCAAAGCCAATGCGATAGCAAAGCCAAGCATACCGATGGCCGGAGCCACGATGCTACCCGTCGTGGAAACTTCCACCAACAGGAAGCCGATGATAGGACCGGTGCAAGAGAAAGAAACCAGTGAAAGCGTGAAAGCCATCAAGAAGATGCTCAGCAAACCGCCTGCTTTTTCAGCCTTGCTGTCTACAGCCGTACTCCAAGAAGAAGGCAGCGTGATTTCGAATGCACCGAAGAAAGAAGCTGCAAAAACCACCAGCAGCAAGAAGAAGAAAATATTAAATATAGCATTTGTCGAGAGCGAGTTGAGCGCGCTTGCACCAAAAATCAACGTAATGGCCAAACCCAAAGCCACATAAATCACCACAATCGACGCACCGTAAATCCACGCGTCACGGATGCCTTTTTTCTTATCGCCGGAACGTTTCAGAAAGAAGCTCACCGTCATCGGGATGATGGGCCATACACAAGGAGTGAACAAAGCAATCAGTCCACCCAGGAAACCGGCAAAGAAGATATATAGCCAAGAAGCGTCCGACGATTCCGTATGGTTGTCAAAAGCATTCAGTTCTTTAATTACCGGAGTCCAATAGTCAGAATCGCCAGAAACAGATGTGTTCGCAACAGCAGCGACAGAATCGGCTTCAGCCGAAACTTCGGCTGTCGCTTCAGTTCCGGCTGTTTTAGTTTCTGCAGTTGCAGTGTCTTTACTTTTTGCCTCAGCGGCAGGAGCTGCCGCCTTGGCATCGCCCTTTCCGGTAAATGAGAAGTTCACATCGGTCGGCGGCAGACAATTTTGGTCGTTGCAAGCCCCATACTGCATATAACCTTCGACTGTGAAAGTCGCGCCCGTAATCTTCAGCTTCTGCACAAACTGTGCATTGTGTTCGAAAAAACGAACCTGCATTTGGAACATCTGGTCAAATTTGTCTTCTTCCTTACCCACGGGGGTCAGTTTCCCTACCAATTCTGCACCTTCAATTTTATCTACATTAAACGTCGCAGAAATAGGGCCGCCGTCGGGAAGGTCCGTCGAATACACGTGCCAACCTTCATCAATAGTTGCCGTAAATACAATCTCGGCTTCCGTACCCGAAATTTGTTTCAACTCCGATTTGAAATGAACCGGATCTTGCATTTGCGCCATACACGTCACCGTGCATACCAGCAAGAGCATTAAGCTCATGAAAAATGTTTTTCTCATCCTGTATCTCTGTTTTTATTGATTAAGACTTTTGTCGCAAAAGTACGCATTCTTCGCGAGAAGTGACACAAAAAAAGCAAAAATTCAGGAGTATCAGCGTGTTTTTAATGTTTTTTTGTTAGAACGGGAGGCTGTGTATATAAAAAAAGGAATCCTGTTCAGACTTTCACAAGCCCAAACAGGACATTTACAATTAATTTATATATAGAGAGAGAAAAATGCGCTAGCAAAACATTGGAATCCGGCATCACTGAAATCTTCCGCATCAGCCTTGCCTTTCTTCCTAAATGCGATGCAAAGATAATGCATATTTCTGCAAAAAGAAAGAGATAACATAGAAAAAATGTTTAAGAGTAATAAGTTTATTCAAACCTTCCCTATTTTTCCCGTAAAAGGCTGCCAAAAAGAAAAAAAGCCCCTTTTCCCGGCTTTTTCTCCGGCTTCCGTGAACGATAACGAAAACGCAGCCAGACACCCTAAAAAACAGAATTATCATGAAATTTTACATGTAGCAGCACGAGACAGAAAAAGACCTCGTTTGCAGACGTGACTGGCAATTTCCGACAAACACGCAAAGAGCTGACAGAACGATGCAAAAAAGCACTATGAGCGGATAGGAAGGCAAGCGAGAGCAGATAAAAAGGCTTCTATCGGCATCCTTTTTACCTGTCTACACCATATTCCGGCTAAGTTTTCGCGTCCTCCGTAAACAATATACCCTCCAGACTATTCTTTCTAAATAGATATGTTTATCTTTGAGGTATCAAAAAACATACCTTTATTTATATAGCATATAAAAAAGACCTACAAATCTATGTACCGGAACGTGTTTATGTGGGGAGCCTTGTTTATAATGCTCCTGTCTGCCTGCCAGAGCCATTTCATCTCAGACGCCAACGAGCGCAAAGAAATGGAACAATCTTTTGAGAAACGAAAAGAAGTCTTGAAGGACACACACATCTTTGACGTGTTTGCCCAAGAAATGACGAGTGAGGAAAACGAAGCCATGCGGTTCATGTATGCCTACATGCCACTTGGCGACCTGACCGACTATCCCGGAGAGTTTCATCTGGCTCACGTGCGGGCCGCCTTACGGGCACGGGCGGAAATGCCTTGGGGAAAAGACATCCCCGAACGGGAATTCCGACACTTTGTGCTCCCCTACCGTGTCAACAATGAAAATATGGACTCAGCCCGACTGGTGTTTTACAAAGAACTGAAACCCCGCGTCGAAAAACTCAGCTTGAAAGACGCCGTTCTGGAAATCAACCACTGGTGTCATGAAAAAGTGGCCTACACACCGTCGGACATGCGCACCAGCGCCCCTCTGGCTTCCGTACGGACAGCCTACGGGCGATGTGGAGAAGAATCGACCTTTGCCGTGAGCGCATTCCGCGCCATGGGCATCCCGGCACGACAAGTGTACACGCCCCGATGGGCACACACCGACGACAACCATGCCTGGGTGGAAGTGTGGGTCGACGGCCAATGGCACTTCCTGGGCGCATGTGAACCCGAACCAGTGCTCGACCTCGCTTGGTTCAACGCCCCAGCCAGCCGCGGCATGCTGATGCACACCAAAGTGTTCGGACATTACCACGGTCCGGAAGAAGTCATGGAAACGACAGACAACTACACGGAAATCAACGTCGTCGGCAACTATGCCGACACTGCGACAGCTACTGTCACGGTGACTACCCCCAACGGGAAACCGGTGGAGGGAGCACTCGTGGAGTTTAAACTCTACAACTATGCCGAATTTTACACTGTGGCAAAAAAAACAACTGATGCCAACGGACAAGCTTCCCTGACAGCCGGACTGGGAGACATGCTCGTATGGGCATCGACCG
>ERZ779889.515-NODE-515-length-48405-cov-8.977684_pt1 | contig 48405 bp, 36 predicted proteins | sample MGYA00511030_ERZ779889 | MGnify/ENA primary metagenome ERZ779889 (study PRJEB29588, sample SAMEA2160616) | human gut metagenome | biome: human gut; feature: human-associated habitat; material: faeces | place: Denmark | collected 2008/2010 ... | reverse complement strand
TTTTTCCCCCCCCCCGGCATCCGATGGGCTGCCAGGGGGATTTTTTTGCCCCTGCGGCTTGCGGGTTGCGGAATTAGCCGTATCTTTATGGCAAATATGAATTATTATGGTTATAAAGACAGTTTTAGATACGGATTTGTATAAGTTTACGACTTCGTATGCTTATATTAAGTTGTTCCCGTATGCGATGGGAACGTTTAGCTTCAAGGATCGTGATGATACGGAATACACAGAGGGTTTCTTGAATGCCTTGAAGAATGAGATTCATAATCTTGCTTTGGTGTCTTTGCGTAAGGAAGAATTAGAGTACATGTGTTCGCATTGCCGGTTCTTGCCCCGGGTATATTGGGAATGGCTTTTTTCCTTTCGTTTTGATCCGGATAAGATTCATGTGTATTTGGACGAAGAACGTCATTTACACATGGAAGTTACGGACTTATTATATAAGGTAACGTTGTATGAAGTGCCTTTGCTGGCGATTATTTCAGAAATAAAGAATCAGTTCTTAAACCGTATACCGGACCGTCAGGACATCATAGCCCGTTTGTCTGGAAAAGTCAGCTTGTCTAATACGCATCACATGCCTTTTTCTGAATTTGGCACCCGCCGCCGTTTTTCGTTTGATGTGCATGAAACAGTCGTTGCCTATTTGAAGGAACATGCCCGCTACTGTACGGGAACTTCCAATTGTTTTCTTGCCATGAAATACAACCTGCTTCCGATGGGAACCCATCCGCACGAATGGTTTATGTTTCATGGCGCGCAATTCGGTTACAAGCATGCCAATTATATGGCTTTAGAGAATTGGGTAAATGTGTATGACGGCGATTTGGGTACAGCTTTGTCGGACACATATACGTCAGATGCTTTTCTTTCGAATTTCAGCCGCAAGCAAGCCAAGCTGTTCGATGGGGTACGGTGTGATTCCGGAGACGAATTTGAGTTTGTAGAACATCTGATTGCCCGGTATAAGGAATTGGGGATTGACCCTACTACGAAAACCATTATTTTCAGCAATGCGCTGGATTTTGAGAAAGCGCTTCACATTTTTGAATATTGTCAGGGGAAAATTCGTTGTTCTTTTGGCATCGGAACGAATCTGACCAATGATACAGGCTATACTCCTTCTAATATCGTGATGAAGTTGTCGCGTTGCAAGATGAATGTAAACCAGGAGTGGCGCGAATGTGTGAAACTGTCTGATGATATGGGAAAGCACATGGGAAGTAGCAAAGAATTGGATGCCTGTCTGTATGAATTGCGCTTAAAGTAGGCTTAAATGTGTAAAATTGTTGCTGAATTTGATAAAAAACTTTCATTCTATTTTGTTTTATCGAAATAATGTCTACCTTTGCATCCGTAAAATAAAAAAAGAAACAGATGAATGCATTGTTTATACATATTTTGCTATGCGGTTTGATTATTCTATTGGTGAAGCCAGTGGGAAGCAAGGCGCGTGCGTAAATGTATAACGGTACAAGATATATGTAAAGCCTTTCCCACTTCTATGTGCGAAAGGCTTTTTGTTTGAATGACGATTAAAGATAATAAATGCTATGAGTGAAAGATTGTTTATTTTTGACACGACCTTGCGCGACGGGGAACAGGTTCCCGGATGCCAGTTGAATACGGTTGAAAAGATTCAGGTGGCAAAACAGTTGGAAGCGTTGGGTGTGGATGTGATTGAAGCCGGATTTCCGGTTTCCAGTCCGGGTGATTTTAATTCGGTGATTGAGATATCAAAAGCGGTTACGTGGCCTACCATTTGTGCGTTGACTCGTGCCGTGCAGAAAGATATTGACGTGGCAGCCGAAGCTTTGAAGTATGCCAAGCATAAACGTATTCATACGGGTATAGGCACTTCCGACTCGCATATCAAGTACAAGTTCAACTCCACGCGCGAAGAAATCATCGAGCGTGCGGTGGCTGCCGTGAAATATGCCCGCCGCTATGTAGACGATGTGGAGTTTTATGCCGAAGATGCCGGACGTACCGACAATGAATACTTGGCACGGGTGGTTGAAGCGGTTATTAAGGCGGGAGCCACGGTGGTGAACATTCCCGATACTACGGGATATTGCCTGCCGGATGAGTATGGGGCTAAAATCAAGTATTTAGTCGACCACGTGGACGGCATTGACAAAGCTGTCATTTCTACCCACTGCCACAATGATTTGGGTATGGCTACAGCCAATACCATCAGCGGTGTGCTGAACGGTGCCCGTCAGGTGGAAGTGACCATCGACGGTATCGGAGAACGTGCCGGCAATACAGCGCTCGAAGAAGTGGCAATGATTTTGCGTTGCCACAAGCATCTGAACATTGATACCAACATCAATACCCAGAAGATTTATCCTACCAGCCGTATGGTTTCCAGCCTGATGAACATGCCCGTGCAGCCTAACAAGGCGATTGTGGGGCGGAATGCCTTTGCACACTCTTCGGGTATCCATCAGGACGGTGTGCTGAAGAACGTGCAGACGTACGAAATCATTAACCCGAAAGACGTGGGAATCGATGATAATGCGATTGTACTGACTGCCCGGAGCGGACGTGCGGCATTGAAGCATCGTTTGCATGTGCTGGGTGTGGAAATGAATCAGGAGAAGCTGGACAAGGTGTATGAGGATTTCCTGAAACTTGCCGACAAGAAGAAGGATATTACCGATGACGATATTCTGGTGATTGCAGGTGCCGACCGCAATGTGAATCATCACATCAAGCTGGAATACTTGCAGGTGACCAGTGGGGTAGGCGTGCGTTCGGTGGCAAGCCTGGGCTTGAATATCTCGGGCGAGCATTTCGAGGCCGCCGCTACCGGTAACGGGCCGGTAGATGCTGCCATTAAGGCGGTGAAACAGATTATCAAACGTCAGATGACCTTGAAAGAGTTCACCATTCAGGCAATCAGTAAAGGGAGCGACGATGTGGGTAAGGTACACATGCAAGTGGAATACGACGGACAGATGTATTATGGCTTTGGTGCCAATACCGATATCATCGCGGCTTCAGTGGAAGCGTATATCGACTGCATTAATAAATTCAGAAAATAACGGAACGAGATAACATTTGAAACGTATGGCTAATACTTTATTTGATAAGATTTGGGATGCACACGTGGTGCAGAAAGTGGAAGACGGTCCCACGCAATTGTACATCGACCGCCTTTATTGTCACGAAGTGACCAGTCCGCAGGCATTTGCCGGCATGCGGGCGCGGGGATTGAAATGCTTCCGTCCGGAACGGATTTATTGTATGCCCGACCATAATACGCCGACACACGACCAGGACAAGCCCATCGAAGACCCGGTTTCGAAGGCGCAAGTGGATGCATTGGCAAAGAATGCCGCCGATTTCGGATTGACTCACTTCGGTATGATGGACAAGCGGAACGGCATTATTCACGTGGTGGGTCCCGAACGGGGACTGACATTGCCAGGCATGACGATTGTCTGTGGCGATTCGCATACTTCTACACACGGTGCGATGGGAGCGGTTGCCTTCGGTATCGGCACCAGCGAGGTGGAAATGGTAATGGCTTCGCAATGTATCTTGCAGGCACGTCCGAAGACCATGCGCATTACCATTGACGGCAAATTGGGAAAAGGAGTGACTGCCAAGGACGTAGCCCTTTATATGATGTCGAAAATGACGACCAGCGGCGCGACCGGTTATTTTGTGGAATATGCCGGCGAGGCTATCCGTAGCCTGACGATGGAGGGACGTCTTACTTTGTGTAACTTATCTATCGAAATGGGTGCCCGTGGCGGTATGATTGCTCCCGATGAAGTGACTTTCGAATACATCAAAGGGCGTGAATATGCGCCGAAGGGAGCAGATTGGGACAAGGCTGTGGCGTACTGGAAGACGTTGAAGAGCGATGAAGACGCCGTGTTCGACAAAGAAGTGCGTTACGATGCCGCCGATATCCAGCCGATGATTACTTACGGAACCAATCCCGGTATGGGGATGGCAATCACCGCTCACATTCCTGTTACGGAAGGAATGAGTGACGTAGAGAAGGCGTCTTTCGAAAAGTCCCTGCATTATATGGGCTTCCAGCCGGGAGAACCGTTGTTGGGCAAGAAAGTCGATTACGTGTTCCTCGGCGCTTGCACCAACGGCCGTATCGAAGACTTCCGTGCTTTTGCATCTATCGTGAAGGGGCGTAAGAAAGCGGAGAACATTACTGCTTGGCTTGTGCCGGGTTCGTGGATGGTAGATGCGCAAATCCGTGAAGAGGGGTTGGATAAAGTGCTTGAGGAAGCAGGCTTTGCTATCCGCCAGCCGGGATGTTCGGCTTGCTTGGCGATGAACGACGACAAGATTCCCGCTGGAAAGTATGCTGTTTCTACCAGCAACCGTAACTTTGAAGGTCGTCAAGGTCCAGGTTCACGTACCTTGTTGGCAAGTCCGCTGACTGCAGCTGCGGCAGCTGTAACGGGAGTGATAACAGATCCGAGAACATTAATGTAAAGATGAATCATGAAACAGAAATTTGATATAATTACCAGCACTTGTGTGCCTTTACCGCTCGAAAATGTAGATACCGACCAGATTATACCGGCACGTTTCCTGAAGGCCACTACACGCGATGAAAAATTCTTTGGTGATAACCTGTTCCGCGATTGGAGATACAATCCGGACGGTTCGCTGAACAAAGACTTTGTGTTGAACAATCCGACATATAGCGGGCAAATCCTGGTGGCAGGCAAGAACTTCGGAAGTGGTTCCAGCCGCGAACATGCGGCGTGGGCGATTGCCGGTTACGGCTTCCGTGTAGTAGTATCCAGTTTCTTTGCCGATATCCACAAGAATAACGAATTGAATAATTTCGTGCTTCCGGTGGTGGTAAGCGAAGGATTCCTGAAAGAACTGTTCGACTCTATCTTTGCCGACCCGAAGACAGAAGTAGAAGTAAACCTTCCTGCCCAGATCATCACCAACAAGGCGACAGGCAAGTCGGAAACCTTCGAAATCAATGCCTATAAGAAGCATTGTCTGATGAATGGGCTGGACGACATCGATTTCCTTGTAGAAAACAAGGATAAAATCGAGGCTTACGAGGAAGAACACAGATAACACGTTATATTTTTCACCACAGATTACGCAGATTTTTCTGTGTATAATTAATATTGATAAAGATTAATGAATATCCTCATAGATAAAAGGAGTTAGAAGAGAGTTATGCCTTCGGCAGGAGTTAAATGCCAATAGCACAGAAGTATTGGCTTCTTAACTCCTTGCCGGCTAAATGCGGACATTTATAAAAGATTAAATCTGTGTAATCTGTAGCGAGTAAAAAAAGTTTTATGGAAAATCATCCGAGAATAGAAATCATGGACACCACGCTTCGCGATGGCGAGCAGACCAATGGCGTGTCGTTCGTGCCCCATGAAAAATTAATGATTGCCCGCTTACTGCTTGAGGACTTGAAAGTCGATCGTGTGGAAGTCGCTTCGGCACGGGTGTCTGAAGGGGAATTCAATGCGGTAAGGATGATATGCGACTGGGCGGCACGACGGAACATGCTTCCGCGGGTCGAAGTGTTGGGGTTTGTCGACGGTCACGTGTCGGTCGACTGGATTCACGACGCTGGATGCAGGGTCATTAACTTACTTACGAAAGGCTCGGAGAAGCATTGCACCTACCAGCTGAAGAAGACTCTTGACGAGCATATCGAGGACATACGGGCGGTGGTATCCTATGCGCATGAGCGGGATTTGGATGTCAATGTGTACCTGGAGGACTGGAGCAACGGTATGAAAGATTCGCCTGCTTATGTCTTTGGGCTGGTCGACGGCTTAAAGGATTGTGGTATCCGTCGGTTCATGTTGCCCGATACGTTGGGAATCCTCAATCCGTTGCAAGTCATCGAGTATATGCGGAAGATGAAGAAACGTTATCCCGACTTGCACTTCGATTTTCATGCGCACAACGATTACGACCTTGCCGTGAGCAACGTGCTGGCGGCTGTGCTGAGTGGGGTGAAAGGACTTCATACCACCATCAACGGTTTGGGCGAACGGGCGGGCAATGCTCCCCTTGCCAGTGTGCAGGCGATTTTGAAAGATCATTTCCATGCCGTGACCAATATCGACGAAAGCCGCCTGAACGATGTGAGTCGGGTGGTCGAGTCGTATTCGGGCATGAGTATTCCTGCCAATAAGCCGATAGTGGGCGAAAGTGTTTTCACGCAGGTAGCGGGCGTGCATGCCGACGGGGATAATAAGAATAACCTGTATTGCAACGATTTGCTTCCCGAACGTTTCGGCAGGGTACGCGAGTATGCTTTGGGAAAGACTTCGGGCAAGGCGAATATCCGCAAGAACCTGGAAAGCCTGGGCTTGGAACTGGACGAAGATTCGATGCGGAAGGTGACCGAACGTATCATCGAATTGGGCGACCGGAAAGAACTGGTGACACAGGAAGATTTGCCCTATATCATCAGTGATGTGCTGAAACACGACGGAGCGCAAAACAAGGTGAAACTGTTGAGTTATTTCGTCACCCTTGCTCAAGGATTGAAGCCGATGGCTACGCTCAGCATCGAAATCAACGGCAAGGTGTATCAGGAAAGTTCATCGGGCGACGGTCAGTATGATGCTTTCGTGCGTGCCTTGCGCAAGATATATAAGGGTACGTTGCAGCGCAAGTTTCCGATGCTGACCAATTATGCCGTGACCATTCCTCCCGGCGGACGTACCGATGCCTTTGTGCAGACCGTCATCACGTGGAATTACGAGGACCGTGAGTTCCGTACCCGCGGTTTGGATGCCGACCAGACGGAAGCGGCAATCAAAGCGACCATTAAAATGTTGAATATAATTGAAGAATAAGTTTTGAGTTCTTGAGTTTTTAAGAATCGTATTTAAGAACTCAAAAAACTCAGGAACTCAAAAACTCAAAAACTTAAAGACCTATGGAATTTAAAATTGCAGTATTAGCCGGTGACGGCATCGGTCCTGAAATCTCTGTTCAGGGTGTCGATGTCATGACGGCTGTTTGTGAGAAGTTTGGACATAAAGTAAGTTACGAATACGCTATCTGCGGTGCAGATGCCATTGATAAGGTGGGCGACCCGTTCCCGGAAGAAACCTATCAGGTATGCAAGGATGCCGATGCCGTATTGTTCTCGGCGGTGGGCGACCCCAAGTTCGATAATGACCCTACGGCAAAGGTACGTCCCGAGCAGGGCTTGCTTGCCATGCGCAAGAAGCTGGGACTGTTTGCCAATATCCGTCCGGTGCAGACCTTCAAATGTTTGTTGCACAAGTCTCCCTTGCGTGCCGAACTGGTGGACGGTGCCGATTTCCTTTGCATCCGCGAGCTGACCGGAGGCATGTATTTCGGCGAGAAATACCAGGACAACGATAAGGCGTATGACACCAATTATTATACCCGTCCCGAAATCGAACGTATCCTGAAGGTAGGTTTTGAGTATGCTATGAAGCGCCGCAAGCACCTGACGGTAGTCGATAAGGCGAATGTGCTTGCATCGTCACGCTTGTGGCGTCAGATAGCCCAGGAGATGGCTCCTCAATACCCCGAAGTAACCACCGACTATATGTATGTCGACAATGCGGCAATGCGCATGATTCAGGAACCGAAGTTCTTCGATGTCATGGTGACCGAGAATACGTTCGGCGATATCCTGACCGACGAAGGTTCTTGCATCAGCGGCTCGATGGGCTTGCTCCCGTCCGCTTCTACTGGCGAAAGCACGCCGGTGTTCGAACCCATTCACGGTTCGTGGCCGCAGGCTAAGGGGTTGAACATAGCCAATCCGTTGGCGCAAATTCTTTCCGTAGCCATGTTGTTCGAATACTTCGATTGTAAGGAAGAGGGTGCCCTGATACGCCGTGCCGTAGACGCTTCGCTGGATGCTTGCGTGCGTACGCCCGAAATCCAGGCAGAAGGCGGTGCCAAGTATGGTACAAAAGAAGTTGGCGCATGGATTGTGAATTATATTAAAGAAGCGTAAAGTTATCGGATTGAAACGCAGATTAACGCAGATTTCCGCAGATTGTATTTTTTCTATTTTTATCTTTGCATGGTAAAAAGAATCCGCGGAAATCTGCGTTAATCTGCGTTTTACCCAAAAGAATTTCTTAAATATGCGAAGACTGATTATCATAGCGTGTGTCTGCCTGTGCTCGTTCGGACTGTATGCCCAAAACTATAACGAACTGGTGGAAGAAGCGATGGCTTGTGCACAGAAGGACAGTTTGGCGCGTGCCGAACAGCTTTTCCGCGAAGCCTTGAAGCTCGACCCCAAGAATGCCCGCAACGCCTTGCTTTTTTCCAATCTCGGCACGGTCTTGAAGCGTCAGGGAAAGGCGGATGAAGCCATCGAAGCCTATACCATGGCGTTGAATATCACGCCATACGCTACGGCTATCCTTCTGAACCGTGCGGCATTGTATCTGGATAAAGGCTTGCTCGAAAAAGCATACATTGATTATTGTAACGTCATCGACCTTATTCCCGAAGAGAAGGAAGCACGCCTGTTCCGCGCCTATATCTATATGCAGCGGCGCCAGTACAAGGAGGCACGCATTGATTATAATGTCTTGCTGGGGAAAGACATGAAAAACAAGCCGGCACGCATCGGATTGGTGATGCTCGACCAGAAGGAAGGCAAATACATCGCCGCGCGCGACCGTCTGAACCAGCTTGTGGCAGAATATCCTGAAGACGCTTCGCTCTTGAAGATGCGTGCCAATATCGAGCTGGAGCAGGGCTTCGCCGATGCGGCGTTGCTCGACCTCGAAGCTGCTTCTGCATTAGAACCTGATGACGCTGATGTTTACGTGATGATGGGCGATATTTATGTGCAGCAGAAGAAAAGACGGCAGGCACGGGAAGCATACGAACATGCTATCGAGCTGGGCATCCCGGCACCTCAGTTGGCAGAAAAGCTGAAGGAAGTCAAATAAATGAAGAATGAAGAATTCCATGCGGGCGAAGCCGATTCTTCATTCTTCATTCTTCATTTATCAAAGCTTTCTGTATTCCAGCGGGCTCATGCCTACATAACGCTTGAAATATTTTCCGAAGAAAGAGATGTTGGCGAAGTTCAGCGAATCAGATATGGCTTGGATGGTGAGGTTCGTGGATTTGAGTTGCGATTTTGCGTCCATAATCACCATCGCAGCGATGATGTCGACACACGTTTTTCCCGTGGTTTGTTTTACTACGGCACACAGATGTGCATGGGTGATGCCGAGTTTCTGTGCATACCAGCCTACGTTGCGTGTCTGGCTGTAGTTTTGCGTGACCTGTTGCATGAAGCTGCGGCAGATGAGTTCGCTTTTCGAAAGTGAGTTTTTGTCGTATTGGCGGCTTTTATAGAGGATGGATATGCCGGTATGGATATCGGCATAGAGGTTAGGGGCTATTTCGCGGCGTATCTTTTCGCTAAAACGTTCGTACATGGCAATCAGCATTTGCAGGTATTGTTCGAGCATGGCGGCTCCTTCGGGCTTCAGGGGAATGGCGGGGCGTCCTAATGTCAGGAAGATGGCGTCGAGCATGGAATGCGATTGTCCTCCCCGCTCGATAAATTTTGACGAGAATCCCAAAAAATAGATTCTCAGGTCCCCTTTTATTTCGTTTATCTGGAAGATGCTTCCCGGCATCAGGGTGATTACCTCGTTGGGATGCACGTGCATCTCGTTCAGGTTGACCAGGGCTTCCACTTCGCCTTCGAGGCACAATACAAATATTTCGCATTTAAGCCTTACCGGATAGTGGGTATACAGCCCCAGCAGGTCTTTGTTTATGTCGGTCCCGATTACCCAGTCCTCGGGTAAGTCTATTTTAGGCAATTCGTTTTCTTCCATGGAGCAAAGTTTTTTCAGTTAACAATTAATAATCGGGTGAAATGCGGAATGCATAATCAATTATTAATTGTTAACTGTTAATTATTAATTAATCATGAGCCGGATTTTTTTGAGCTGGTTGGTGTCGGAAGTGCCTCCGTACAGCAATTCATACTCGCCGCTAATCAGGTTCATGTTGTTGGTAGAAGTGTCAAACCATAAGAAATTGTCATCGGACAGGGTGAGCTTGATTTCTTTGGTTTCTCCTTTGGGCACATATACCCGCTTGAATGCGCGGAGCGTATGCGAAGGGGCATCGGCATCGCCCAGACGCTTGAGATATACTTGCACCGTTTCTTCTCCGTCACGGGTTCCGGTGTTGCTTACCGGAATGGTGAGGGTCAGGGTTTCACCCTTGCTGAAAGTGTTTTGGCTTAGCCGGGCTTTGCCGTAATCGAAGGTGGTGTAGCTCAGTCCGTGTCCGAAGCGGAAGAGCGGCGTTTCGGTCATGTAGCGGTAGGTGCGTCCTTTCATTGCATAATCTTCGAAGTCGGGAAGCTGTTCCGTGTTGCGATAGAATGTGACCGGAAGCTTTCCGGCAGGGTTATAGTCCCCGAACAGGACATCGGCGATGGCTGTTCCTCCGGCTTGTCCCGGATACCATGCTTGAATCATGCCGTCGCAGATTTCGCTTTCGGGAGCCAGTCCCATTGCCGAACCGGAATAGTTGATGAAGACAATGGGCTTGCCCAGCTTCTTCAGCTCGCCCACTAGCTGGCGCTGGATAGCGGGAAGCTCGATGCTGGTGCGGTCTCCTCCGCGGAATCCCTCGGCGTCTACCGGCATTTCCTCGCCTTCCAGAGTGGGCGAGATTCCTCCGGCAAAGAGGATGACATCGGCATCTTTTACTTTGTCTGCCGTTGCTTGCAGGTTGACCGGAATGTCGCGTCCCATGTCGAATTCCAGTTGTGCGGCACGGTCGTTGCTATAGAAGACGAATTCGAATTTCACGTCATACTGCTTTCCTTTCTCGGCTTTCAGGGTATAAAGGGTGGCATGGTTTTGCACGTATTTGCCCGATGCCACTTCCTCTCCGTTGATGTAAAGGCGGATGATGCCTTGTGCCGAGAACTGGAAATTGATGTCTTCGGTCTTTTCGGGAGTGAACACGGACTCATAGCGTGCGGAGAAGTTGGAAATGTTTACTCCCGGAGCGAATACGGTTGCGCCTAACGTGGTGAAGTGGAAAGGAGTGGAGGTCTGTACGACCGTAGCGGGTGTGCCTTCCAGCTTGATGTTGTTCCAGTAGGTCGACCTGAAGCCGGGTTTCCCGTCGATGGCGCATTGTGCGAACACGCTTTCCAAGGCTACCGGAGAGGTGCGGTCGCATCCGAATTCATAAATCAGTTGGGAAGCGGGGAGGCGTTTTTTCAGGGCTTCGTACAGGGTCTCGGTATGCGAAGGGAATCCGTTGTAATTTCCCCAATGCATGATGGAATCGTTGGCGTTCGGGCCTACTAAGGCAATCTTCATGTCTTTCCGCAGGGGCAAGATGTTGTTGCGGTTCTGTAAGAGCACGATGCTTTCGCGTGCCATCCGCAGGGCAAGGTCCTTGTGTGCCTGACAATCTACCACCGAGTAGGGAATCGTGTCCCAGCAGACATCTTTGTCCATTTCTCCCAGCTCGAAGCGGGCTTTCAGGAGGCGTTTTACCGAAATATCCAGTTGGCTTTCAGCAATCAGTCCGGCTTTTACGGCTTCGGGCAGCGACTTATAGTTGCTTCCGCATTCCAGGTCGGTTCCGCTCAGCACGGCTCCGGCGCTGGCATGCGCCTTGTCGGGATGGGTTTCATGGTCGCCTTTGCGCCAGAAATCGCTGATGGCTCCGCAATCGGAGACTACAATCCCCTGATATCCCCATTCGTCGCGGAGGATATGGGTCAGCAGGCGGTTATTCCCGCAACAAGGTTCTCCCTCCAGCCGGTTGTAGGCGCACATCACTTCTTTGACGTGCGCTTTCTGCACAAGGTCTTTGAAGGCAGGCATATAGGTCTCCCACAGGTCGCGCGGGGCGATGTTTTCGGCATTGAACTCATGCCGGTTCCATTCCGGACCGGAGTGGACGGCAAAATGTTTGGCACAGGCGTGCAGCTTGTCGTACGGAGCGTCTTCGGGACCCTGCAAGCCTCTTACTACTGCCATTCCCATTTGCGAAGTCAGATAGGGGTCTTCTCCGTAAGTTTCTTGTCCGCGTCCCCAACGCGGGTCGCGGAAGATATTGACATTGGGTGTCCAAAAAGTCAGCCCCTGGTAACGCTTCAGGTCGCCTTCCTTGCGGAATTGGGTATATTTGGCACGTGCTTCGTCTGATACGGCGGTAAACACTTGGTAAAGAAGCTCGTCATCGAACGATGCCGCCATGCCGATGGTTTGCGGGAATACCGTGGCAATGCCTGCGCGTCCTACTCCGTGCAAGGCTTCGTTCCACCAGTCGTATGCCTTGATGCCCAGACGCGGAATGGCTGGGGAAGTGTTTTGCATTAACGATGCTTTCTCTTCCAGTGTCAGTCTGCCTACGAGGTCGTTGGCACGTTCTTCGGGTGTCAGCTTCGGATTCTGATACGGAAGCTGTTGCCCCATTGCGGGCAGGACGGCTATGAAAGCCAGTGTTCCCATCCATGTCTTCAGTTTGTTTCTCATGCTTTTTCAGGTATTAATTAATGTGCTAATGAACAATGTGCTAATTAGCTCTTGCTCGTCAATTATTAATTATTAATTGTTAATTATTAATTATCAATTGTCGATTGCTGATAGTTTCTCCTTCAGGTATTGCCCTGTGTACGAAGCCGCGCATTGCGCCACTTCTTCGGGTGTGCCGCATACGACAAGGTTTCCTCCCTGCCCGCCTCCTTCCGGACCTAAGTCGATGACATGGTCGGCGCATTTGATGACGTCCAGGTTGTGTTCGATAATCACCACGGTATGCCCCCGCTCGATTAAGGCGTCGAAGGCCTCCAGGAGTTTCTTTATATCGTGGAAGTGCAAGCCTGTAGTGGGTTCGTCGAAGACAAAGATGGTGGGCTGTACCTTTTCGATGCTGAGGAAATAAGCCAGCTTCACACGCTGGTTCTCGCCTCCCGACAGGGTGGACGACGATTGCCCCAGCTTGATGTATCCCAGCCCTACTTCCTGCAGGGGCTGGAGCTTCTTCACGATTTTCTTTTGCCCATGCGCGGTGAAGAACTCGATGGCTTGGTCTACGGTCATTTCCAGTACATCGTAGATGTTCTTTCCTTCGTATTTCACCTCCAGCGTGTCGCTCTTGAAGCGTTTCCCGTGGCACGACTCGCATTCCAGCACCAGGTCTGCCATGAATTGCATCTCTACGGTCACCGTTCCTTCGCCCTTGCATTCCTCGCATCGTCCGCCTTCGGTGTTGAACGAGAAATAGCCTGCCGTATATCCCATTTGTTTGGCAAGGGGCTGTTCGGCGAAGAGCTTCCGGATTTCATCGTAGGCTTTCACGTAGGTCACCGGGTTGCTTCGCGAAGACTTGCCTATCGGGTTCTGGTCTACGAACTCGATGTCCTTCACCATGCGGATGTCGCCTTCCAGCGATACAAACTCGCCCGGACGCTCGCTGGCTTCGCTGTATTCCCGCTTCAGTGCCTTATAGAAAATGTCGCGCACCAGGGTGCTCTTCCCCGAACCGCTCACTCCGGTCACCACCGTCATCACGTTGAGCGGGAAACGCACGTCGATGCCTTTCAGGTTGTTTTCGCGTGCGCCTTTCACTTCGATGTAGTTGTTCCACGAGCGGTGCGAGGCGGGGAGGGGAATGGTGTCTTCGCCCAGCAGGTATCTCACGGTGTAGCTCGGGCTTCCCGGCTTCAGGTCTTTCATGTCGCCTTCGTACATGATTTCGCCTCCCAGCCTTCCGGCTTTGGGACCGATGTCGATGATGTAGTCGGCGGCACGGATGATTTCCTCGTCGTGCTCTACCACTACCACCGTATTGCCCAATTGTTGCAGCTGGCGCAATACCTTGATGAGGCGGTCGGTGTCGCGGCTATGCAGCCCGATGCTGGGCTCGTCTAATATATATAAGGAGCCTACCAGGCTGCTTCCCAGCGAGGTGGCAAGGTTGATGCGCTGGCTTTCTCCGCCCGATAGCGAATTGCTCAGGCGGTTCAGCGTCAGGTAGCTCAGCCCCACGTCTTCCAGAAAGGCGAGGCGGCTGTTTATTTCGTTCAGAAGCCGGGCGGCGATTTGCATGTCGTGCCCGCTCAGTTCCAGGGTGCGGAAAAACTCCTTGAGCCGGCTGATGGGCATGTCTACCAGTTCGGCGATGGTGCGTCCCCCTACCTTTACATATAAGGCTTCTTTCTTCAGCCGGCTTCCGTGGCATTCGGGGCAGGTGGTCTTCCCCCGGTAGCGTGCCAGCATCACCCGGTATTGTATCTTGTACTGGTTCTCTTCCAGCATCTTGAAGAACGAGTCGATGCACACCTTGTCGCGCGGGCCGTGCCAGAGGTAATCCTTTTGCGCCTGGGTCAGCTCGTAGTAAGGCGCAAAGATGGGGAAGTCGTGTTCGGGAGCTTCGCGCAGGAAGGCTTGAAGCCATTCGCCCATTTTCTCCCCGCGCCAGCACATCACGGCTCCGTCGTATACGCTCAACGCACGGTTGGGGATGACCAGGTGCTCGTCGATGCCTATCACCTTGCCGAAGCCTTCGCACTTCGGACAAGCCCCTAAGGGCGAGTTGAACGAGAACATCTGGTCGCTCGGCTCTTCGAACTTGATGCCGTCCGCTTCAAACTTCGTGCTGAACCGGTAGAGGCTGGTCGAACCGTCGGGCTGGTAGAAGCGGAGCAGGCAGGCTCCGTCGCCCTCGTACATGGCGGTCTCCGCCGAGTCGGTCAGGCGGCTTACCGCGTCTTTCGAGTCGTCCGCGCTCATGCGGTCTACGAGCAGGTAGACCGTATCTTTCGGGTTGTACTGGTATTCTTCGATGCGCACCATTTTCCCGTTGACTTCCAGCCGGGTGAAGCCTTCTTTCATGTCGGTCTCGATTTGCTGGGCCACGTCGCGCCCTTCACGAGGTAGGATGGGGGTAAGCACCGTATACCGTGTGCCCTTCGGATACGAAAGCATGCATGCCACGATGTCTTCGGGGCTGTCTTTCTTGACCAGTTGCCCGCTTACGGGCGAATAGGTCTTCCCTATGCGGGCAAAGAGCAGACGCAGGTATTCGTAGATTTCGGTCGAGGTGCCCACCGTAGAGCGCGGGTTGCGGCTCACTACTTTCTGTTCGATGGCGATGGCGGGCGGGATGCCTTTGATAAAGTCGCATTCGGGCTTGCTCATGCGTCCCAGAAACTGGCGGGCATACGAGGAAAGGCTTTCCACGTAGCGCCGTTGCCCTTCGGCATAGAGGGTATCGAACGCCAGCGACGACTTGCCCGAGCCCGACAATCCGGTGATGACCACCAGCTTGTTGCGCGGGATGTTTACGTCGATGTTCTTCAGGTTGTTCACCCGTGCGCCTTTTATGGATATATAGTTGGTTTCAGACATGCGTTTTCATTCAATGGTTTTTCCGGCAAATGTAGGGAAAATAACTGGGAAAAACAATGTAAGACGTTATCTTTGCAGAAAAGTTACCGTTATAATGGAGGTGTAGAAAGATGATCTTAGTCTTATCCGGTGCGTTTACTGGAACTCTTCAAGCAATTCAGGAGTTATCACGAAAACGATTTCCGAAAACGTGCCATTGATTTGAAAGGCTACAGAAGTTTCCCAATTTGCCCGGTCGGTAAAGAAGCTTCGAGGAATGGAAACACCTCCGCATTTCATTGCAGTGATGTATTTCCATGCCGGAACGACTGAAGACGGGATTTCGTGCGGATTCGGATTGTCGCCCACGATTTGGCTGAACTGCATGTTGTTATTGGGGGAAATGGTTTCGCTTTCGCTGAATTTATGGCGAGAGTCGTACATGCCATCGATATACACATGATAAGCTCCCCATGACGAAAGTTCTATGGTAATAGGTGTTTCGGTTGCGTTGTGTATGATAAAGTTATACTGTACTTCATCCTCTTCCATGCGGCAAGACGATAATAAGAAAATCATGCATGCACAAAGTATGCTCCAGCCTATCCGTTTTTTTGTTTCCATATACTTTCGGCGTTTTCATTATCACAATATGTCCGGAAATCCGGATGAGGCAAAGATAGCGTTTATTTTCTGTATAGCAATAAATAAAATTGTGTATCTTTGTCCCCCGACTATAAAATGTACGTAATCAAAAAAAGAATCATGAAAGCGAAGATGATTTTGACGGCTTGCTTGCTTTGCTTGTCCGTATGGCAGGCTATGATGGCGCAAACCGTATATCCGAAGCGGGAGTTCCGCGGAGCGTGGATACAGTGTGTGAATGGACAATTTCAGGGAATGCCTCCCCGGCAGATGCAGGCGATGCTTGTCAAGCAATTAGATAAATTGGAAAAGGCGGGTATCAATGCCATTATTTTTCAAGTACGGGCAGAGTGTGACGCGCTGTATAAATCTTCATACGAGCCTTGGAGCCGATTTCTGACAGGGGTGCAAGGGCAGGTGCCCAATCCGATGTGGGACCCTTTGCAATTTATGATAGACGAATGCCACAAGCGGAATATGGAGCTTCATGCGTGGATTAACCCTTATCGGGCGCAGACCAAGGGCACGACGGCGCTTTCTCCGCTTCATCCCTATAATAAATATCCCAACCTTTTCGTGCGCTATGCCGGCCAGTTGTATTTCGACCCCGGACAGCCCGAGTCGCGCAAGTACATTTGCCGCATTGTGCGCGACATTGTCTCGCGTTACGACATAGACGCCATCCACATGGACGATTATTTCTATCCCTATCCGGTGAACGGCATGGACTTTCCGGATAACGTCAGCTTTGCGGCATACGGAAGGGGCTTTACGAACAAGGCAGACTGGAGGCGCGATAATGTGAACGTATTGATAAAGGAGATTCACGAGACGGTGCGCCAGTGCAAGCCGTGGGTGAAGTTCGGCGTGTCACCTTTCGGTATTTACCGCAACAAGAAATCAGACCCGAACGGAAGTAATACGAACGGGCTTCAGAACTACGATGATCTGTATGCCGATGTGCTGTTGTGGGTGAACAACGGCTGGGTGGATTACAACATCCCGCAGGTATATTGGGAAATCGGGCATCCGGCGGCAGACTATGACACCTTGGTGCGCTGGTGGGCGAAGCATTCGGCTGCACGTCCGTTGTATATCGGTCAGGACGTAATGCGTACGGTTTCGAAAGCTGATCCGAAGAAGCCTGCCCAGCATCAGATGCCGGCAAAATATCAGTTGCAGCGCTCGCTTCCTGCCATCGGAGGAAGTTGCCAGTGGTATGCCGCCGCGGTGGTGGACAATCCGGGAAGTTATTGCGACATGCTGGAGAAGGTTTATCACAAGTATCCTGCCCTCCAGCCCCGTTGTCCGTTTATGGACGACAAGGCTCCGAAGAAGGTGCGCAAGGTGAAGCCGGTATGGACCGAAGACGGATACATTCTGTTCTGGACGGCTCCGAAAGCCAAGGACGTGATGGATGAGGCGGTGCAATACGTGGTGTACCGCTTCGGGAATAAGGAAGATGTCAACCTGAAAGACCCTTCGCACATCGTAGCCATTACGCGCGATTGCTTCTATAAGCTTCCGTATGAGGACGGGAAAACAAAGTACCACTATGTAGTGACTGCCCTCGACCGCTTGCAGAACGAATCGAAGGCGGTGAAGAAGAAGGTGAAGCTGTGATGCGTCAATGTGCCAATGTGTGAATGTACCAATGTGTTTTGCTTGTCACACCGGGTTTGTAATCCGCATCCTCAGCAAATGTTTTCGGATTGCAAATCCGGCGTAAAAATAAATTATAGTCGTGAAAAGTGGATGAATAGTCGTGTTTTTCGCTTATATAGTTAGCAAAATGGACTTTTGTGCCGCTTTTTCTTAGAAGGAATTTTGCAAATGCAAGGGATTTTTCTTAATTTTGTGTTAACAGAATGTGTCGGGAATGGCTTTTCATAGTAAAAAGTTATCCCTTCATTCCCGACAAAAGTGAATCTAAATCAGATTGTGCTTTAAAGGGATGGGCAGTAACTTTAAAATGCATAGACTATGAAAAAGTTAGTATTGACAATGTTGTTTGGGCTGATAGCTCTTGCAGGGTATTCGCAAGCTCGTTGGGACGTTCAGTTTGGTATGAACTTCAGTAACATGACGAAGTTGGATGAAACAAAGGCTTTGCCCGGTTTTAAGTTGGGAATAGGGATGGATTATGCCTTTACTGACAATTGGTCTTTCCAGTCGGGATTGATGTTTGCTTCAAAGGGTTTTAAAGTAAAGGAAGGCGGTTGGAAAGCTACCCAACGGCCTATTTATTTGGATATTCCTTTGCTGGCTGCTTATAAATTCAATATTACAGATGACATTAAATTTGTAGTTGATGCCGGTCCTTACTTGGCAATTGGATTGGGAGGTAAATATAAAGACGATGACGATGATGATTGGAAGGTTTTTGATGATGAAGGCTCAAATTGGAAACGCTTTGATTTAGGTATCCAATGGGGGGTTGGTGTAGAATTAGGTGAACATTATTTGGTTAATTTTACCGGTCAGAATGGCTTCATTACTCCGTATGATTTTCCTAGCGAATATGATGGTGACAAACCGAAAAATATGACTTTCACAATTGGTGTAGGTTATAGATTCTAAGTCATATACCCATACATCTAATGTGCAAATGTGCTAATACAGAAATTGGCACATTTGCACATTCTTATATTAGCACATTACTTTATATGTCCTCGAATCTTTTCCAGATAGGCACGCATCCTCCCGGCGTCTTTTTTGCTGATGATGTCCAGCAGCTCGTTCAGTTCGGTGCGGATGCCTTCCACGTGTGCCGGGGTGCGGGGGTTGAACAGGATTTCCTGTAACAGGTAATCGTCTTCGCTCAATACGCCTTTGGCGATAGCCATGTGGCGTTTGAATGTGGTGCCCGGCGCATCCTGGTGCTTCATCACCGCCGCAAAGGCGAAAGTAGACACAAACGGGATGGAAAGCGAGTATGCCATGGTCTCGTCGTGCTCCTCGAACGTATATTCGAAGATATTCAAGCCCAAACGTTGGTACAGGTCTTTGAAGAATATCTTGCCCAAGTGGTCGCCTTCTTTGATGATGATGGCATTCTCCGAGCTTAGCTGGTCCAGGTTGGCGAATGTAGGTCCGAACATCGGGTGAGTGGATACATAGCGGAATCCACACTGCTCATAAAATGCTTTCAGGTCGGTTTTCACCGAAGCGATATCGCTCACGATGCAATCTTTGGGCAGGAGCGGCATGACCTGGTTGAAGGCTTGGATAGTGTATTTCACCGTTACGGCATTGATGACCAGTTCGGGACGAAATGCCTCGATTTCCTCTTCTTTCGTAAACCGGTAGCAATTATACATGAAGCGCAACCGCTTCGGGTCGGTTTCGAATACTGCCACTTCATGCTCAAAACTCAATACATCGGTAAAGAAGGAACCCATTTTGCCGGCTCCCAATATCAGAATTTTCATCTTTTTCAATTAATAATTAATAGTGAATAATTAATAGTGTCTAATGATGTGCTCGTTTTTCATTATTCATTATTAATTATTCACTGAAATACATTATTTGTTAATGATTTCTAACTGTTGGCGCACACTTTCTTCGTGGATGGCTTCGAATACGGTCTTTACGAATTCTGGATCCATGCCGCAGAGGCTTCCCTGGGCACCGCGCTTGTCGAGTATTTCGTTGTAGCGTCCGGTTTGGAGCACGGTCATGTTATGTTCTTTCTTGAACGTACCGATTTCGCGGCAGATACGCATACGCTTGGCGAGGATTTCCATCAGGGTATTGTCACACTCGTCTATCTGCTGGCGCAATTCGTGCAGGCTTTCGGTGGTCTGGTGTTCCTTACGGATGACCAGCAGGTTGAGGATGTAGTCGAGTACATCGGGCGTGACTTGCTGCGAAGCGTCGCTCCAGGCGCTGTCCGGATTGCAGTGCGATTCTACGATGAGTCCGTCAAAACCTAAGTCCATGGCCTGCTGGCAGAGCGGGGCAATCAGTTCACGTTTGCCTCCGATGTGGCTCGGGTCGCACAGGATGGGCAGAGCCGGGATGCGGCGGCGCAATTCGATGGGGATATGCCATTGAGGCAAGTTGCGGTAGATTTTCTTGTCGTACGAAGAAAAGCCGCGGTGGATAGCTGCCAGACGTTTCAGCCCTGCGGCGTTGATGCGTTCCAGTGCGCCAATCCATAACTCCAAGTCAGGATTAACAGGGTTCTTTACCAATACCGGGATATCCACGCCTTTCAGCGCGTCGGCTATCTCCTGTACGGCAAAGGGGTTTGCCGAGGTGCGTGCGCCAATCCACAGGATATCGATGCCGGCTTTCAGGCATTCGTACACGTGTTTGGCAGTAGCTACTTCGGTAGCTACATACATGCCGGTTTCCTTCTTCACGTTCTTCAGCCAAGCCAGCCCTTCCACGCCGATTCCTTCGAAGCCTCCGGGTTTGGTGCGTGGTTTCCAGATGCCTGCACGGAAGATTTTGACTCCTTTGTTGGCAAGTTGGGTTGCGGTTGACATCACTTGTTCTTCTGTTTCTGCACTACAGGGGCCTGCAATGACAACGGGACGTTCTTTCGATACGCCTTCCAGTTCGATGGGTTGTAATTCGAGTTCCATATCTTTTGAATTTTTTGAGTTCGTAAGTTTAAGTTTGCTAAAACGCAGATTAACGCAGATTTTTATTGTTACAGAAAATGCAGAACTTTAAATTATTATCTGTGAAAATCTGCGTTTCATATCTGATTACATGATTGCTTGAATCCGTTTGAGCGCTTCCGCCAGCTTCTCGTCTTTGGCGCAGAGCGAGATGCGGATATACCGCTTGCCGTTGCTTCCGAAGATGAATCCGGGGGTGATGAATACACGGGCTTCGTGCAATACCTTTTCGGTCAGGTCTTCCACATCGGCATACGTGTCGGGGATTTTCCCCCACAGGAACATGCCTACCTGCTCGGGGTCGAACGTGCAGCCCAAGGCGTGCATGATTTCCTCTGCCAGCTTCCGGCGGCGGAAGTATACGTTATAGTTGGCTTCCTCGTGCCATTCCGCGCTGTTCCGGTATGCTTGCGCTGCGGCAAGCTGCAAGGGGCGGAACGTGCCCGAGTCGATGTTGCTCTTTATCTTCAGTATCCATTGGATGAATGTAGCGTTTGTGGCAATCATACCTACACGCCAGCCCGGCATGTTGTGGCTTTTGCTCATCGAGTTGAACTCGATGCAGCACTCTTTCGCCCCTTCAATGTTCAGGATGCTGATGGGCTTGCGGTTCAGGATGAAGCTGTACGGGTTGTCGTTTACTATCACGATGTTGTGCCGGCGTGCGAAGTCTACCAGCTTTTGATACAGTTCCAAGGTGGCATTGGCTCCGGTGGGCATGTTCGGATAATTGGTCCACATAATCTTCACGCGGCTCAGGTCCATCCGTTTCAGTTCGTCGAAGTCAGGTTGCCAGTGATTGTCTTCTCTGAGTGTATAGTTGACGATTTCGCTTCCCAGTATCTTGTTCAGGGATGTATAGGTAGGATAACCCGGATTGGGTACCAATACCTGGTCGCCCGGATTCACCAAAGCCAGTGTCACGTGCAGGATGCCTTCCTTCGAGCCGATAAGCGGCTGGATTTCGGTATCCGGATTCAGGTCTACATCGTACCAGCGCTTGTACCAGTCTGCCATGGCACGGCGCAATTCAGGGATGCCCACGGTAGGCTGATAGCCGTGCGCGTCGGGTTTCTTGGCGTTCTCGCACAACACGTTGATGGTTTCTTCCGAAGGCGGCATGTCAGGGCTTCCGATGCCCAGGCTGATGACGTCTTTTCCTTCGGCATTCATGCGTGCCACTTCTTTCAGCTTGCGGCTGAAATAATATTCGCTTACATTCGCCAGCCGGTCGGCAGGCTGGATGTTATAAGGTTGATTCTCCTTCTGCATATTCTCCTAATATTTTAAGTGCTTTGGTAAGCGGGGTTACGGCATCAATGGATTGTTTGTATCTCAGGTAATCGCTGAACATCACGTCCACGTAGAACATGTATTCCCATTCGCGTCCGATGATGGGCAGCGACTGTATCTTGGTCAGGTTGATGTGGTAGAACGAAAAGATGGACAATACCTGCGAGAGGCTTCCTTCGTTGTGGGGGAGGGAGAAGACGATGTTGGCTTTGTTCACCTTCGAGCGGTCTTTCAGCTCGTCGGCAAGCCAAGGGTCGCACACCACCAGAAAGCGGGTGAAGTTGTGCTTGTTCGTCTCGATGCCTTCCTGCAGGATTTTCATGCCGTACAGCCCTGCGGCGTATTTCGAGCAGATGGCGGCATGTCCCTTGAGTTGCTTTTCGTGGATATCCTGAGCGCTTTTGGCAGTATCTTCGGTTTCCACCACCTTCAGTTCGGGATGGTGTTGCAGGAAGTCGCGGCATTGCGCCAGTGCCACGGGATGCGAGTTGACTTCGGTCAAGTCTTTCCAGTCCTCGTCGGGCAGGCACATGATGCTGTGGCTGATGCGCAGCTTGTGTTCGCCGATGATGGTCATGCCGCTGTCGCGAAGCAGTTCGTAGTTGTGGAGCAGGCTGCCCGCAATGGTGTTTTCGATGGCAACTACACCGATGACGCTGCTGTCTTTGCGCATCGACTCGAATACGTTTTCGAACGTGTCGCAACAGAGCAGTTCGATTTCCTCGTCCTTGAAATACTTGTGCGCCGCGATGTCGTGATACGACCCGGGCACTCCTTGTATGGCTATTCTTTTCATGTCTTTTCAGATGCTTTTAAACTAAAAAATCCCGTCTTCTTGGCAGAAGCGGGATTTCGGTATATTCATTCGTTATTTTTTGTTTTCTCGTTTTAATGTACACATACAAACTCCCGCTTCACTTCATTGCTAAAGTAAAAGTAATAAAAGAAAAAGAAGAAGTATGTAGCAAATGTTTTCATACGTTTGTTTTGTTAGTTTGTTAGCTTTACGGGTGCAAATGTAATACTTTTCTTTAAAAAACAAGTGATTTGCGAACTTTTTTCTTAAAAATATTTTTTGCGTTTTCCAAAACAACGGGAAACAGTTGCATGCGTCAAGGCTTGGACGGACGGTTTACACGGGAAAAGTCAGTGTAAACGTACTGCCCTTGTCGGGTTCCGAAGTAACGGCTATCTGTCCGCCGTGCAATACGGTGATTTGTTTGCACAGTGCCAGCCCGATGCCTGAGCCTCCCGGTTTGGTGGTGAAGAAAGGCAGGAAAATCCGTTCGGTCACTTCGGGAAGCATGCCTTCTCCAGTGTCTGTGATGATGAATTTCCATTTCCCGTCAGACGTATAGGCGCGTACAGAGACCGATGCCGATGGATTGTCGCGGCAGGCTTCTTGCGCATTCTTTATCAGGTTGATGAATACCTGTTCCATCTGTCCCCGGTCGGCTTTCCAGGTTTGTGGCGTGTCCGGACAATCAAAGGTGATATGTGGGTCGGCAAACAGTTGCTTCAGGTCTTCGAAGAAATCTTTTATCCGTATGTCGCTCTTTGCCGGCGGAGCGATTCGGGTCAGCTTCCGGTAGTTCTCTACAAACTCCAGCAAGCCTTTGCTTCTGCGCCGGATGATTTGCAATCCCTGTTGCATGGTGCTGTCTGCCTGCGTGCTGGTGGCAGACTTGCTACGTTCGCTTAGTGTGTCGGCCAGGGAAATAATAGGAGTGATGGAATTCATGATTTCGTGTGTCAATACCCGGATGAGCTTTTGCCATGCCTCCATTTCGGTATGTTCCAGTGCCGTGTGGATATTCTTCAGACTGACCAGCCAGTAAGTTTTTCCTTTCAGTTGGATGTGGGTGGCAGATACCGATAGTTCTGCCGGCACAGGCGAGTGGGACAGTTGGACGACGGCTTGCTTGTTGATGAGGGCTGTGTGGATGATGTCGGGCAACCGGTTGCAGTTTCCTAACAGGCGTTGCGCCGGTTTGTTCATCCATTCGGTCCTTCCGTCCGGATAGCAGACGATGACCGCTGTATCTACCTGGTTCAGCAGGTTTTCGTAATACTGATGTTTGGTTTCTTCTTCGTTCAGGTGTGTGCGGATATTCTTAAGGGCGGTCGACATATCGGTTGCCAGTTGTTGCATCGTAGGATTGTTGAACGGTGCACACATCAGTTGAGACAAGTCATTGTTTTTCATACATTCTACAATCCGTTGCATCATGCGGATTTGTCGGTTTTGTGTTCGGTAGAGACTGATGCATATACCGGTGAGCAGAACTATACAGGCTGTGGCGCAGAACCACAGGTGCTGTGTTACAGCAAATGCGCCAGCTATGGCAAATAGGGTAATGCTGCCTACGTGTACGGCTAAAGAATAAGTATAGTTTTTCATAATCCGAGTTTTTCCAGTTTCCGGTAAAGGGTGAAGCGGGTAATGCCCAACAGTTCTGCCGCACGGCTCATATTTCCGCAGCTGGTTTTCAATGCTTGTTCGATGGCTTTGCGCTCCAGCTTTTCCAGATTCAGTTCCTGTATGTTTTCGTTATCGTTTCCTGCCGTAGTATGTGGAAAGAAGAAGTCATTGGGGCGTAACAGGTTGTTTTCGCTGAGGATGACAGCCCGTTCCAGTGTATGTTGCAGTTCGCGTACATTGCCGGGCCAATTGTATTTCAATAACTTGTTCTTGGCTTCCCGGGTCAGTCCCTTGGCTTCTTTGTGATATTTCCGGTTGTATTTGGTCAGGAAGTGTTCTGCCAGCAGCAGGATGTCTTCGCCTCTTTCCCGCAAGGGAGGGATGCGCAGCTCGATGGTGTTGATGCGGTAAAGCAGGTCTTGGCGGAAACTGCCTTCTGTTACCCTTTTGTGCAGGTCGGCATTGGTGGCGCAAATCAACCGTACATCTATCTGAATGGGTTCGATGGCACCCAGCCGTGTGATGCGTTTCTTTTCGATGGCGGTCAACAGCCGTGCCTGCATGGGGAGTGACAGATTTCCGATTTCGTCCAAAAAGAGTGTGCCTCCCGAAGCTATCTCCATCCGCCCGGGTTTAGATTTCCGTGCATCGGTAAATGCACCTTTTTCGTAACCGAAGAGTTCGCTTTCGAACAGTTGTTCGGGGATGCTTCCTAAGTCAATAGTGACGAATGCTGCCTCTTGCCGGGGGGAAAAGTGTTTCAGCATTCGTGCTACCAGGTCTTTGCCCGTACCGTTTTCACCCAATATCAGGATGTTGGCATCGGTATCCGAGAGCTTGAAAATGGTTTCTTTTACCTTTTGCATGGCTGGTGAATTTCCGATTAGTTCCGGCAAATCATCATTTCCTTTCAGGGCAAGCACCTGTTCTTGCAACCTGCCTACTTCTTTGCGTGACTGGCTGAGTTTGAGAGCGGAAGAAAGCGTGGCAAGCAGCTTTTCTTTTTCCCATGGCTTTGAAATGAAATCGGTGGCTCCTGCCTTGATGGCTCTTACTGCTTTGTCGGTATCAGCATAGGCTGTCATAAAGACTACCACCGCTTGCGGGTCTATGCGCAAAATCTGTTCCAGGCAGTCGAATCCTTCTTGTCCGCTGATGGCATCGCGGCGGAAGTTCATATCCAGCAAGATAACATCCGGTTGGAAAGTGGTCATGAAATGCCCGATGCGTGCTGGCTGGGTGGTTACCTTTATTTTTTCTGTATAAGGTTCCAGGAGCAGGTTCAGTGCGAACAGCACGTCTTCGTTGTCATCAATAATCAGTATTTTACCTTTGGGTTCCATAGTCTTTAGTTTGCTTCTCTGCAAAGATACGCATTTTCAGCTTGTGCTGTATGTGCGCTTTCGCACAAAATATGTGTGCTTCCGCACAGGGTTTGCCGAGGTGATGATTGGTAAATGTGTTGATAGATAGATGCTTATGTTTGTGGCATGGATTTTGATTGTTATTTTCAGAATCATTTTGTGCAGTAATATGAAACGATTGATAGGAATATTTTGCTTGTTGGTTATGGGATGGACAGGAGCAGAAGCCGAGCGTTTAAGTCTGGACGATGCTATCCGGATGGCGCAGGCACATTCGCCGGAAGCGCAGGCGGCGCAGCATACTTATCGTGCTGCCTATTGGAGCTACCGTTCTTTCCGTGCCAATTATTTGCCGGAAGTCAGTCTTACTTCTACACCTTACCTCAACCGCCAAATCAACCGTGTGACCCAACCTGATGGTACGGAACAGTTTCTTCGGCAAAATCAGTTGAGCACAGATGTAAGCCTGTCGGTCAGTCAGAATATATGGTTTACGGGAGGTAATTTGTTTTTGCAGACGTCGGCACAGCGTATGGATGAATTCGGTGACCATACCGAAGCATACAATACTCAGCCGGTCACGATTGGTTATCAGCAGTCGCTTTTCGGATACAATTCACTGAAGTGGGACCGTCGTATCGAACCGGTACGTTTCCGTGAAGCCAGAAAGTCGTACGCCGAAACACTGGAGCTGATAGCTTCGAGGGCTTGCGAATTGTTTTTCGACCTTGCCACGGCACAGGCCAATCTGGATATCGCCCGTGCCAATTATGCTTCGGCAGACACACTTTACCGTTATGCACGCGGACGGTATAATATAGGTAATATTACCGAAAACGAGATGTTACAGCTGGAAGTGAACAAGTTGACCGAAGAGACTAATATGATGCAGGCTAGTATTGAAGTGGAAGATGCGATGTTGACTTTTCGCTCTTTTTTAGGTATCCGGGAAGACGAGCCGATAGAAGTATTCCCGGCAGATAGCGTGACGGCTTTCGAAGTACCACTTGACCAAGCCTTGGAAAAAGCTTTTGCCCATAGCCCCGACATCGAAATGTATCAGCGGCTGAAGCTGGAAAGCCGTAGCCGGTTGGCTTCTGCCCGTGCCAACCGCGGATTGAAAGCCGACCTGTATGTGCAATTCGGGCTTTCGCAGACAGCAGATAATTTGCGGGCGTCTTATCGTAATCCACTTGACCAGCAATACGTCAGTCTGTCGGTAGTGATTCCTATTCTTGACTGGGGACGTGGCAAAGGTCAGGTACGGGTAGCGAAATCGAATATCGAGCTGGTTGATACGCAAGTAGAGCAGGGATTGACCGATTTTGAACTGAACGTGCGGAAAATGGTGAGGCAGTTCAACCTGCAGGCGCGGCAGGTACAGGTGGCGGCACGTACCGATGAAACGGCACGCAGGCGTTATGAAGTGGCTCTTCGCTTGTATCTGATGGGAAAGTCTACCATCCTCGACCTGAATGCAGCGACCACCGAAAAAGATACGGCACGCCGCAATCACATTGAGGCATTGAAAACCTATTGGACGCTTTATTATGGTTTGCGCAGCATGACGCAATACGATTTCGAACGCAATTGTCCGCTTGCGGATAATTTGCCTGAAATATAAAAATCTGTGGTAAGAACCCGACTATCTTAACTGTTAATTATTAACTAAAGAAATGGATATAAAACTGGAAAAGAAACCTTGGTACGTGCGCTACCGTTACCGCATAGCGGCTGGTATCGCTTTGACGGCAGGATTGGTTTATGTAGCGGTGCTTGCCTCCGGTCCGCGCAAGTTGCGGATAGATACCGAATCGGTGCAACTGGCGGAAGTGAAAGACGATGAGTTCTTGGAGTACGTCGATGTGGAAGGTGTGGTGCATCCCATCCTTACCCTGATGGTCAATACCCGCGAGGCGGGTAATGTAGACCGTATCGTAGCGGAAGAAGGAAGTCTGCTGAGGCGCGGCGATACCATCCTGACACTGGTCAACCCCGACTTGATACGCGATATCGAAGACCAACGGGATGAATGGGAAAAGCAACGCATCTCTTACGAAGAGAAGGCGTTGGAGATGGAGCAGAAGACCTTGACACTGAAGCAACAGGCACTGGAGGCAAGTTATGAGTTGAACAAAATCAGTAAAAGCTATGCCTTGGAAGAAGAAGAGTACAAGATGGGTATCCGCAGCAAGGCGCAACTGGAGGTGTCGGCAGATGAATACCGGTATAAGACCGAGTCGACCCGCTTGAAGCTGCAAAGCCTGCAAAGCGATTCGGCGATGACGGTTATCCGTAAGGAACTGCTCCGCAACGACCGTGAGCGGGAGCGGAAGAAATGGGAGCGTTCGTTACAGCGGAGGGATAACCTTGTAGTATGTGCGCCTGCCGATGGGCAGTTGAGCTTTGTGAAGGTCACACCCGGACAGCAGGTGAGTTCGGGTGAGAATATCGCCGAAGTGAAGGTAATGGACCAGTTCAAGATACGCACGGCATTAAGCGAGTATTACATCGACCGTGTCACCACCGGTCTGCCCGCTTCGGTCACTTATCAAGGTAAACGTTATCCGCTCCGGGTAACCAAGGTGGTGCCCGAGGTGAAAGAGCGTACCTTCGATGTGGATTTGGTGTTTACCGGGGAGATGCCCGACAATGTGCGCCTTGGGAAGAGCTACCGGGTGCAAATCGAGCTGGGGCAACCCGAAAAGGCAATCGTGATTCCGCGTGGCAATTTCTACCAGCAGACGGGAGGCAACTGGATATTCAAGCCGAACGCCGACCGCACCAAGGCGGTGAAGGTGCCCATCACCATCAGTAGGCAGAATCCTCGCCAATATGAAATAACTGAAGGTTTGCAGCCCGGAGATTGGGTTATTACCACAGGATATGATAACTTTGGGGATGCGGAAGAATTAATATTGAAATAGCTTATGATAACACTTTACTATTTGAAAATGTCGGTACGCTTTTTGACGCGTGCCCGTTCGTATACGATAATTAATTTGCTGGGGCTGGCGTTTAGCCTGGCTTGCAGCATCATCTTGATTCGTTATATCCACCGCGAACTTACGGTGAACGCTAATTGCATTCATCCGGAAACGGTGGTGCTGCCGCTGGCAGACGTGTACGGCAATTGGTGTCCCAGTGCCAGAATGTATATGGACTCGGTTTATCTTGCCGATGAACAGGTGACAGAGCGTTGTCTGGTTGTTCCTAATGAGCGTACGAATATTTTGTATGAGAACCGTACTTACAATGCCGATATATTGGCAGTGGATTCTACTTTCTTCCGTTTCTTCGCTTATCCGGTAGTGATGGGAACTACTACGATGCAAGGCAATCAGGGGGCTGTCCTTACCCGCAAGTTTGCAGAACAACTGTTCGGACGGGAGAATCCTCTTGGGAAAGTGCTGGTTTATGATGGCATATCTGTAGTCGTGCAAGGAGTGGTGGATAGCCCTTCCAATAAAACTGTTTGGCGATTCGATGTGTTGGTTTCCCGTGGTTTGCAGGATTGGAACCGGATGAATATCGAAATGGTCCGTGTATTGCCTGGCATTGATTTGGATGCAATAAACAAAGTGAGTGGTGTTTATCGCGATACGAAATATTCCGGTCCTATGCGTTACCGGTTTATTCCTTGGAAACAGTTTTATTTCGACCCTTCCATTATTGCGGAAAAATCATTGATGAACCACGGCGACAGGTCTTACTTGCTGATTTTATCAGGAGTGATAATCTTGTTGTTGGCGGTAGGCATCCTGAATTTTATCAACCTCTATATGGTGATGCTGATGAAGCGTTCACGCGAATATGGCATCAAGAAGGTGTTGGGACTGGGGCGTTCTTCACTTTTCGTGGAAATCTGGCTGGAAAACTTCGTGCTGGTCTTTGCCTCGCTCTTCGTGGCATGGGTGCTGATAGAGGTTACGGCGGTTCCGGTAGAGCGTTTGTTGGGCGAGCAGATTGGTTATACACTGTTCGACGGCTGGTTGTCGTTAGGCATTCTGGTAGCCTTGCCTTTGCTCACTTCGGTTTACCCTTACATCAAGTACGGTTATCGTTCGCCTGTCACTTCCATGCGCAATGTGTCGGTACGTTATTCCGTTGCTTCACGTGCGGTATTGCTGGGTCTCCAGTATGTCTTTACGGTGGTGCTCGTGGTCTTGTCGGTCTATTTCAGCCGCCATTTCGATTTCCTAATCAATACGCCTCCGGGTTTCCGTACGGAAAGGATATTAGAAGCTGATTTGCAGAAAGAAAACTGGAATAATAGATATACGGACGAGCAGAGGAAAACACGTAACGAACGTATCGAAAGGATTCGGAAAGCATTGGACGAATGTCCGTATATTGATTCGTGGATATGCAGTTCGTTCGATGAAATCACTTCCGAAATTCAAGTGAACTTTTTTAACGAAAAGGATAAAAGGTATCGGTGAAGGCATTGTTTGTTCCTGTCGCCTTTTTTGAATTTTACGGATTGAAGGTACTCGATGGCACTTTGCCGGATGAGATGCATGACGTAACCCATAGCGAGATAGCATTGAACGAGGAAGCCATGAAACTATTCGGCTATGCCGATAGGGAAGAAGCGTTTATCAGGGCTGAAGCTCCTATTTGGATGTTTTTTGGAGCTGATGGCAGTGTAAAGAAGGGTGGGTTGGAACTGATGCCCGTCGTTGCGGTAATAGCCGATTGCTATTTCGGTAAGTTGACCGGTGGCGTACAGCCCATTGTTTATGTTATAAGTGGAGGATACGAACGTAGCAAGATTTCTATCGCCGTACACCCGGGCAAGGAAAGAGAGCTGCTTGCCTACCTGCGCCGCACGGTGAAGGAAATCTATGGGACCGAAGAGTTCGACCATGCCTGGCTGGCGGATGTGGTGAAAGAACAGTATGCCCACGACCGCAAGATAGCTACGGTCTATTCGGTGTTCGCCTTTATCGCCATCGTGGTGTCGTGCATGGGGCTGTTCGGTATTTCGCTTTTTGATATCCGCAGGCGATATCGAGAAATTGCTATCCGCAAGGTGAACGGTGCTACATTGGCTGGTCTTTATTGGCTGCTGGGCGGCAAATACCTGAAGGTGTTGCTTGCCTCGTTCGTGGTGGCGGTTCCGTTGGCTTGGTTCATTATCCGCCGCTACACCGAGGGGTTTGTGCTGAAGGCACCGCTTTCGGCATGGATATTCATCGTTGCCTTGCTGCTGGTAGGTCTGATTTCGCTGGGTACGCTTGGGTGGCAGGTAGGCAAGGCGGCACGTGTCAATCCGGCAGAGGTGATGAAGTCGGAAAACAATTGAGGGGAAGCCAGCCTGTTGCCTCAAGGAAATTAACTGCGTTTGCGGAACGATTACTAATCGTACAAGCCCACGATTGGTAATTGTACAGGCTGACGATTAGTAATCGTGCAAGGAACGAAGATAATAACTTAAACAATAACGAACATGAGAAAACTGTTTTTAGCCTGTATGCTTGCCGGAACATTGGCGGCACAGGCACAAGGAAGATTTACAATTGAAGGTACTTTGTCGGGTGTAGATGAAGGAACTGTGTTGGGGTTGTATAAAGACGAAGGAGGCGTAGGTGCGGAAGTCGCGGTAGATACCCTGCGGAACGGGCGTTTTTTCTTCGAAGGTATGACTACAAGCAATGAAGTGGAAGAGTACGACGTGATGGCAAAAGACTATGGGAAATTACCTCCTGTCTGGCTTAGCTTGTGGATTGATCCGGATACGCATTTGAAAGTGAAAGGTGAGAATGCATTACTCCGCACGTGGAGTGTGGAAGGGGGAGCGGAATGTCAGCAGTTTCAACAGCAGTTGATTGAAGCGTCTAAAAAGGAATGGGATGCTTTTCAACAATCTATGATGGAAGTTGTTGCTTTGAGCCGGACTTTGCAAAACGCTTCGGGAGAACAACGGGAGTCGATAATAGCTCAGTTGAAGTGCCTGCAAGCTGGGCAAGACAGTTTGCAACGGCGTGTAATGGCGAACAATATTCGCTTGATGAGACAGACGGCTGTAAATAAGGTATGGATGAATAGCCTTGAAGGGTTAGGGAATTCGTTAAAGTATAATAAGGAGTTTCCATATCGGGATGAGGTGGAAAAACTATATGAAAGTTTGCCGGATGAATGGAAGAATACCGAGGAAGGAAAGTCTGTCTATACGGACTCTATCCGCCGGTAGTGGTGAATGATGGAGAGATGGCAGTTGACGGAGATTTGTATGACCTGCAAGGCAAGGTGCATCATTTGAGTGAGTTCCGTGGGAAATATATCCTGCTCGATTTCTGGAGCAGGGGATGCGGTCCCTGCATTCAGTCGCAGCCCGAACTGAAAGAGCTTAGCGAACAGCATAAGGACAGTCTGGAAGTAGTCAGTCTGAGCATGGAAGGCAAGAAGGGGTGGGAAGCCTCGGTAAAGACGCATCCGCTGGCATGGAACAATTGGAACGACTTGCAGGGAAGAAACGGCATTGCCGCACGCTACGGAGTGAACGGTATTCCGCATTTCGTGCTGATAGCTCCCGACGGACACATCTTGAAGAGTTGGACAGGATATGGTCCGGGTTCGTTAAAGGTGCAGCTCCGCCAGTGGATGCGTCCGCAGCCTCAAACGGTCTACAGCACACATAATGGCAATCCGATGGTAGACTATCCTATGTATGGAAGTTCGAATGCCGATGCCTTGCAGATTACGCAAGTGGAACGGACTGATACTGCAACCATTGTCCGCATACATGCTTATTATATCCCCAAGTATTGGATTCAGTTGAGCAAGGATACGCACTTAGTGGCAGACGACGGTACATCGTGTCCGGTGCTCCGTACGGAAGGTTTCCCCTTGGGTGAGCGGTTCTTTATGCCCGAAAGCGGAGAGGCAACGTTTACGCTATATTTCGCCCCACTTCCGGCAGGCACCCGTACCTTCGATTTTACGGAAGGCGATGGGGCAGATTCGTGGCAAATCAAAGGGAACCGGTTGAGAAAATAATTATAGGTAATAAGGGAAAAAGTTGACAAGGTAAGAAGGAAACAAGTTGACAAGGTTTAGAATACCAAAGCTATCTAAAAAACCTTGTCACCTTGTCAACAAAAAAATAGAAAGAATATGATAAAGACAAACAATTTACAAAAGGTTTTCCGCACCGACGAGGTGGAGACCTGGGCATTGAACAATGTGAGTATTGAAGTGAAAGAAGGCGAGTTTGTAGCCATTATGGGTCCTTCGGGATGCGGCAAGTCTACGTTGCTGAACATCTTGGGGTTGCTCGACAATCCTACGGGAGGTGAGTATTACTTGAACGGGAAGGAAGTGTCGAAGTACACCGAAGCGCAGCGCACGTCCATTCGCAAGGGAATCATCGGTTTTGTATTTCAGAGTTTCAACTTGATAGATGAACTGAATGTGTACGAGAACATCGAATTGCCTTTGCTTTACATGGGTGTTCCGGCTTCCGAACGTAAGCGGAAGGTGGAGGAAGCTATGGAAAGGATGGCGATAGCCCACCGTTCGAAACATTTCCCGCAACAGCTTTCAGGAGGGCAGCAGCAGCGTGTGGCGATAGCCCGTGCGGTAGTTTCCAATCCGAAGATGATACTTGCCGACGAGCCGACCGGTAACCTGGATTCGAAGAACGGAAAGGAAGTGATGAGCCTGTTGACCGACTTGAACAAGGAAGGCACCACCATCGTGATGGTGACCCACTCGCAACACGATGCCGGTTATGCCGGACGTATTATCCGTCTGTTCGACGGGCAGGTGGTAACGGAAGTGGCGTTATGATGGTATATGTTGGTTGAAAACGCAGATTAACGCAGATTTTCGCAGAATTTGAATATGGGTGAAAGTTTGTGTTAATCTGCAGGAATTTGAGTTCAATTGATTAGTTGATTCTTATGTCTTATTATCAGTTATTGCGGTTGATTGTACGAGGCTGGTGGCGCAACAAGTTGTTTACTGTGGTAGCATGGGGCAGTTTGGTCATTGGCATCTTGTGCGTTTCTTTGTTGGGAGCTTTTGTATTGCATGAGTATCGTGCCGATAAAGTGATTCCTGACGGAGAACGTATCTTACGCCTGACTCAACAGGTGTCAATGGGAGAGCAGGCAGCGACTACTTTTATATATGGACCGGATGTGCCGCAAATCGTGTCCGCTTTTCCCGAAATAGAAACTTCTACCCGTGTGTCGAAACGTAATAAAGTTTCGGTTGTATATCGGGATGAGACGTTTTCAATAGAACGGTTTATGCTGGCAGATTCAACGTTTCTTGACTTCTTTCCTTTGGAGGCGGTGCAAGGCAGTTGGCAAGAAGTACAAGTACAACCGGATGCGATTGCTTTGGAAGAAAAGACGGCGTTGCGGATATTTGGCTCATCGGATTGCTTGGGAGAATCCCTTGCCATGACTGTGGATGGAGATGTTCGTCCGATGGTTGTGAAGGTGGTGTTCCGCAATCCGGTTCAGGCTTTATTGTCTGTAGACGCTTTGAGCCTGTCTGCAGATTCTGATGACGGAGAAGCTTGTTTCGTCAAGTTGCGTGAAGGGACGGATTTGGATAAATTCCGGCAGAAGTTTTCGGAAACTCCTCTTCCTACGGTATTAGGTGAAGGTCATTTGGGCACACAAACTTTACACGAATCTTATTTTGATACCGGCGTGCAAGATCTTGTTTTGCGGCATCGTTCACTTGTCATTTTGGTTATCGGAGGAGTCGTGGCATTGCTTGTGCTGTTAGTCGCTTGTTTCAATTACATCAATTTAGGTCTTACTCGTTTGTTGGACCGGATGCGCATGTTGCATATTGAGGTCTTTGCCGGTGCATCGCGGAAAGACATTTATCGGCAGTTGTTTTTAGATACGTGCCTGATGATTGGGCTGGCGTTCATTTGTTCTTTTTTGCTGATGAATGACCTGCTGCCTTTGTTCAACCGGTTGATGGATGTCGAGTTGACGATGGAATACGTATTGTCTTATCAGGTATTGCCTTGGTTGTTGTTGGGAGGCATTGTTCTTGCGGTGGTTCCGGCTTGTTTCATCAGCCGGAAGTTGCAGTCGCTTACCGAAAGCGAATATCGTTGGTTTTATCAGGGGAAGGTTAGGCGTCTGCTTGTGTCTGGTTTTCAGGGAGGACAGTTTGTCGTGACCTTGGTTTTATTCAGTGTGTTTTTGATTATTCATAGCCAGTTGGAACTGATAAAGAAAGACAACCTGCGGTTTGAGGGAGTAATTGATGTGTATGTAGAAAAGGATTGGGGACCTCCTGTTTCTGCGTGGATGGAAGAAGCAAGGCATTGGCAAGGAGTAAAGGAGGTGACCTTGTCCGAAACAGGGCTTTTTGAAGAATCAATGGCCATTATCGGAAAATCGGGAAATCCGGAAGACATTGTTTGGATAGATATGGTTTCGTGCCGGAAAGACTTTTTGGACTTTTATCGGCTGGAACTGATAGACTCGGAACAGACCGCTCGTTTGCTTCCTGCTACCGCCTATCCCGTTGTGGTGAACGAAACATTTGTGAAGAAGTTTGTTCCTGATGGCATCAATCCGATTGGTGAACAGGTGTCCAAATACCTTCCCGATGAACCGTTGTTCGATAACCGGACTATCGTAGGGGTAGTGCGTGATTTCAGGAAAAGGTCGTTATCCGAATCGGTTTGGCCGTTGTTTATCAGCCTGAACGATGTATCGTCTGCCGATGTGCAAACACTTTCGGTAAGGGTAGAGGAGGGCAGGAAAGCGGAAGTCTTGAAACAGTTGAGACGGAAATGGGAAGAGGTTTATCCCGACCGGACGTTTGTATATCAAGATATAGGAGGTATATTGGAAGAAGCCAATCGGGATGTCGTGATGTTGACGGATATCCTGTCTTTGTATGCGGCAATCAGTTTGTTGCTGACTTTTTCTGGTTTGTTCAGTTTGGTGCGTTATACCGTCCGTCTGCGTCAACGTGAAATTGCCTTGCGGAAGATACATGGAGCTTCTTTGGGACAAATACAATGGATATTATCTTGCTCGTATGTAGCGGGGGTGGCAATTGCCTTCCTGATAGCCGTGCCTTTGGTGTATGCTTGCATGCTACCGTGGCTGGAGCATTTCCGTTATTATGTTCCCATCTCTATTTCACATTTCGTGATGCCGCTGGCAATTACGGCTGGAATCACCTTCCTTACCGTGTGGCTAATCGGTTATAAGGTTGCGAAAATGAATCCTGCTGAAGTCATCAAGCGGGAATAACCGATTTTATGCGTATATTTGTTACATTATTCAATAAAAACAGCTTATGAAAAACAGTACATTTGTTGCATCGGCTTTATCAGCCTTGATGCTGGCGGCTTGCCAGACAGGACCTAAAGTCGTAGAGAACCCACTGATTGAGAGTGCCAACAGCATGACACTTGATATCGCGAAAGTAGAACTGACCGACACCGCTACGGTGTTGCATGTGGATGCGTATTTCCGGCCGCATTATTGGATTCGCATCGATTCGAAAACTTATCTGCGGGCAGAAGGTAAAAACTATGCTTTGACTGATGCACAAGGTATTACACCCGATTCGCTGTTCTGGATGCCTGAATCGGGAGAGGCTTCTTTTACACTTTGCTTCCAGCCCTTGCCCAAACAGACACGTTCGTTCGATTTTATCGAGTCGGATTGTGCCGACTGCTTTAAGCTGTTTGGTGTAGACTTGACCGGGAAGAAAGATTACGACGTGCTCGAAGGCATTCCGGCAGAAGCGTTGAACATGGACGAGAATGCGTCTATGCCTAAGCCGGCTTTTAAGAGTGGGGAAACGACTGTTGAAGTCCACCTGCTTCATCATCGTGAAGAATTGGGGAAAGAACAGAGTCTGTATGTCAACACCTTGACAGGCGGACAAGAGGAATATACCGCGCCCATTGATTCGATAACCGGAGTGGCTGCTTTCAAGTTCAACCAATACGGACCGGCAGAAGTTCTTTTCCCGATGTCAGGTTCGGTACTGACAGCTCCCGGTGAACATGTCACGGTATATATAGACCAGCGGTTCAGTGGACAACGCATCGTTGCCCGCCGTAAAGGTCAGACAATGCAGCCGTTCAGGGTATTGTATGCCGAAGGCACGTATGCCAATCTCAACAACCTGATTAATAGCAGGACGGACTGGCCCGTGTGGTCGATGAACCTGTATAGTGGTAAGTTTGGGGATTACAAGATGAGTGCGAAAGAGTATGAAACGTATGTCATCGACCGGTATAAGGCATTGTCGGATAGTATTGCGGCGGATAGTCTGCCATCTCTGATGAAAGAATGGATGCAATTGTCACTGAAAGACGAAGCGGTTATGGCTATGATGAATGGAGACCGGGGGCGTGAGTTCAATTACCGGTACTTGCATAACGATTGGGAGCGCCGGAATCCTGTGAAAGGAATTGACCCGATGAAGCCTGAAAGCATCTTAGAACTTACCAGGTTATTCGATATAAACGATCCACAACTGTTAATGGGGGCACGAAGCTTTGATTATATCGGCACTGTGGTGTATGCGGATGAGGCTTGGATAAAAGCTGCGGATATCCAGACCGGATTTATTCCTTCATTGCGGAAGTTTGTGCCTCTTATAGAAAAGGCACAGGCAGGGACGCTGGTTGAAGCCGATTTGAAAGTCTTCGCTCCGGAAGATGATTCGTTTTATGCCGATGCGTTGAGGAAGATGCAACAGGAAACGCTTGCAAAATTAGAAGCGTTAAAGGGGAAGGCTGTTATCGAGCAGACTCCCGACGTGCCGGTTGAGAAACTGTTTGATGCCATCATCGCTCCCTACAAGGGCAAGGTGGTGTTGGTGGATTTTTGGAATACGTGGTGCGGTCCCTGCCGTGCGGCTATCAAGGCTATCGAGCCATTGAAAGATACGGAACTGAAGAGCGATGACTTGGTATGGATTTACATTGCCAACGAGACGTCGCCTCTCGTGAAATACAAGACTATGATTCCCGATATCAAGGGCAAGCATTTCCGTCTGAATGACAAACAATGGGAGTATCTTTGCGCGAAGTTCAAGATAGACGGCATTCCTTCGTATGTGCTGGTGGATAAAGACGGCTCGTACCAATTGCGCAACGATATGCGTGACCACAACCTGTTGGTAAGGACGTTGAAAGAAAAGATAGTACAATAAACAGGTTTAAGAACATCAAGGTTACATTAGATTGTGTATTCAACAGTTCACCATAGAGGACATCTTTATAAAAAGTTCTGTGCCCTCTGTGGTGAAATATGGATTATTACTCCCTCATTAAAAATTGTCGAACTTCCCGTTGATTTCCACTTCGGCATCGGGATTCAGTTCGAGGGCTTTCGTCATGTCGTCTATCGCTCCTTCCTTGTCCTCGTTCAGGTAGCGGACGCGTCCGCGCTCTTGGTAGAGGGCTGCGTTCTCCGGCATCAGCTCCAGGGCTTCTGTGTACAGCCCGATGGCTTCATCGAAAGCCTTTTTCCCGGCAAGCAGCCTGCCTTTCAGCACGTATGCCTTTTCGTTGAACGGATTCTCTTCCAGCACCTTGTCGGCGCATTGCCCGGCTTCTTCCGCTTGCCCCTGTGCGGCGAGAACCGTTCCTTTCAGCAAGAGGGCATCCTCGTCGTCGGGGTTGATTGACAATACTTTTCCGATGTCTTCCAGCGCTTCTTTGGCTTGCTTCATCTCCCAAAGCGTTTCGGCACGGAAGCGGTAAGCGGCTGCAAAGCTTTCGTCAAGGGCGATGGCTTGGGTTGCCCTGGCGATGGCTTGCAGGGCGTTTCCCATTCCCTGTGCGGCTTTTGCGGCGAGGTAATGGGCAGAAGCGTTTTTCTCGTCAAGGCTGATTGCCTGCTGGCAGGCAAGGTCCATGTTGCCGTAGTCTTCTTGCATGTAGCAGGTGTGTGCCAGGGTAATCAGGGCAGACACATCATCCGGAGCCGCTTTAATCAGCTTGTCCAAGATGATGCGCGCCTCGTCCAGGCGCTGCGTCTTGATGTAGGCATCTGATAAGTAATGCAGCGTTTCGGGGTCTTCCCGTAGGGCGATGGCTTGCTCGAAACACCGGATGGCGTAATCCAGCTGGTTCATGTTGCGTGCGCGTATGCCGTCGTACTTCAGAATCTCGAAGTTTTTCTGTTCTTGTTTCTCCTGTTGGTTGTCTTCCGGCTTCTTCCCGCCGAAAAGTGCTGATAATAAACCCATGTCGTTCGTGTTTTTAGATGGTTGCAAAGATAAGCTTTTTATCCGAAAATTCGATATATAAATGGGAATATATCCGTCACGCTGGATTTGTAATCCAGCGTCATCAGCAAACGGTTTCGGATTACAAATCCGATTCTTTTATTACGCCGGATTACAAATCCGGCGTGACAAACGTGACAAACTCTGCGTCTTTGCGTCTCTGCGTTCGGTTTTTATCGCAACCGATTATAATAATATTGGTTAACGGGCGAGGGGAAACAATGGAAATATCAGGATTTTTTTATATATTGCAACCGTTAACCCTTTAATTGATTTGTTGATATGGAAGTACATCATGATGAAGCGCAGAGAAAGTTCTGGGTAGAAGTTGACGGATTTAAGGCAGACATGTCTTATCATCTGAAAGAAGGGCATTTGGACATCCGGCACACGTTGGTTCCGGAAGCGATTGGCGGGAGGGGAATAGCCTCGATGCTGGTGAAAACCGCATACGACTATGCCCGCCACAGAGGCTTGAGGCCCATGGCTACATGCTCGTATGCCGTGCGTTGGTTGCAGAGGCATCCCGAATATCAGGGCGTAATCAGCGACGAGTATGGCGGAAGCGGAACGTGTGCCTTGTAGCATGCAGTCATTTTACGTACATCGGGCTAATCTCTTGGCTGCTGCCCTGTCGGGCTTTCCGGTTCCGGTCAGCGGAAGGGCGGCGACCGTTATCCATTGCTTGGGGCGCCAATAAGCCGGGAGTTGCTGGCATGCCCGATGTATTTCCTGTTTTTCTTGTTCGTTGAGGAAGGGTGCGTGCTGGACAAGCAGCACAATCCGCTCGCCGAACTTGGCGTCGGGGGCGGAAGTAATGGCAAAGGGGAAGGGAAGCAGCGGCTTTAGGGCGTTTTCTACTTGCTCTATCTGTACTTTTACTCCTCCCGTATTGATGGTGTTGTCTTTTCTTCCGAGGATGCGGAATTGTCCTCTCTCATTCAGTTCTACAATGTCGTTTGTGATGAGCCGTTGCGGGCAGACCAGCGGAGCGTCGATGATTAGGGTCCCTTCGTCCGACCGGCTTACGGATACCTGGCTGAAAGGGGTGTACCATTCCGAGGCGTCCGCTCCGTTCAGTTTCCGGAGGGCGATGTGCGAAAGGGTTTCGGTCATGCCGTACGTGCTCCATACGCCGTTGGGAAAGCGTTTCAGTGCCGCTTCCATGTCGGGGTCGATGGCTCCTCCTCCGATAATCAGGTGCCTGATGTTTTTCAGCCGTCCGCATTCTTCGGGATGTTGCAGGGAATTGTAGACTTGCATGGGTATCAGCGCGCCGAAGGCGAGGGGCTGGCTTACGCTTTGCAGGGGATGGCCGCAGGGAGTGACGGGAATCAGGTTCAGCCCTGCCGTAAGGGCACGCACCACCACCATTTTGCCGGCGATGTATTGCAGGGGCATGCAGAGCAGGGCGTTGTCGCCTTGTCTTAGCCCGAGGAAAGAGACCGTCAGCATGGCGCTGTTCATCATGCGCCGTTTCTCTACGCGGAGTTCTTTCGGCGTGCCGGTAGAGCCGGACGTATGTACTGTTACCGTATCTGAAGCGTCGAACCATTCGGCAAGGAAATCTGCCAGTGCCACCAGGAAGCTGTCCGCGCCTGCCTGTTCGCGGAAAAGGGCTTGCAGGCGGCTGGGCTTCTGACCGTGGGCACAAGCGTCTTGGGCAGTATACGTCCTGCCGTCAATTGTAAGGGTCTGGTCGGGGATATGGGTGGTGAAGTTGTTCATTTTCGGTTGATAATTAACAGTTAATAATTGGTGACAATTTCTATTGAACACAGAGGCACAGAGGCACGGAGAAATAAATATATTGAGAAGGTAAAAACCATAGAGCCAGACTTTTACTCTGTGAACTCTGTTCTCTCAAAAAATAAAGCTCTGTGTCTTTGTGTCTCTGTGTTCCATTCCATTTTTTCGCAAACCAATTTTGTTTTACTATAAAAATAAAACTCTGTGCCTTCGTGTCTCTGTGTTTTATTTTTTCACAAGCACAGCAACTTGCCAAACTCTGTTTCGGGCTGTCCGGGCAGAAACCAGAGGCAGTCGCCTTGGATATCGAGAGGGTAAGGAATGTTGTCGGTAAAGAGCTGCCCTGTACCCAATCCTTGCGGCATCTGAGGGTTTAGCGTGGCACACCATTGTGCGATGCTGTTCAGCCCCACGTTCGATTCGAGGGCGGAGGTCACCCACGAGCCGATGCCTCTTTCTCCGGCAAGCCTAATCCATTCTTCCGCCCCTTTCAGCCCTCCGTGAAGCGAAGGTTTCAGGATGATGTATTGCGGACGGACGGTGTCGAGCAGCCGGGCTTTCTCTTCGGGACGGTTGACGCCTATCAGTTCTTCGTCCAGCGCGATGGGGATGGGGGTGTCTTGACACAATTTCCTCATCTCTTCCCATTGTCCGGCGCGGATGGGCTGCTCGATGGAGTGCAGCCCGAAGCGGCTCAGCTGTTCCAGTTTACGGGGTGCGTCGAGGGGCGTGAAAGCGCCGTTGGCGTCTACCCGCAGTTCGATTTCCTGCGGAGAGAAATGCTGGCGGATGTGTGCCAGCAGCTCCAGTTCCTGCTCGAAGCCGATGGCTCCGATTTTCACCTTGATGCAGCGGAAGCCCGCTTTCATCTTTTCTTCTATCCGGCGGTACATCTCGTCGAAGTTGCCCATCCAAATCAGCCCGTTGATGGGGATGCCCTCTTCCCCCCGTGAGAAAGGAGTGTCCCAGAAGCGGAGGCTTCCGGCTTGGAGGTGGAGGAAGGCGGTCTCCAGCCCGAAGAGCATGGACGGGTAGGGGCGCAGCGCATCGTAGTCGATGCAGCCTTGTTCGGCACTGCGCTGGCAATGGCAGGCGAGCACGTCTTCGTAGTCGGGGATGTCGTCGCAGCTCAGTGCGGGAAGCGGGGCGCATTCGCCGATGCCGCAGCGTCCGTCCGCCGGGTCCTGCAATACGAGGTACCACACCTTGCGGGTGCGGTAGACCCCTCTGGAGGTTCCTGCCGGTTGTTTGAAGTGCAGCGTGCGTGGGATAATCTTGATTGTGTACATAGGCTTATGGCAGTTTGGGATATTTCGACCAGTCGGGCTTGCGCTTCTCCAGAAACGCCTTGCCGCCTTCCTGGGCTTCGTCGGTCATATAGTATAACATCGTGGCGTCGCCGGCAAGCTCCTGGATGCCTGCCTGTCCGTCCAGTTCGGCGTTCAGTCCGGCTTTTATCATGCGGAGGGCGAGCGGGCTGTGCTGCATCATGGTTTCCGCCCATTCCACCACTTCGTCTTCCAGCCGGTCGAAGGGCACGACTTTGTTCACCAGCCCCATTTCCAGGGCTTCCTGTGCCGAATACTGGCGGCAGAGGAACCAGATTTCGCGGGCTTTCTTCTGCCCTACGACACGCGCCAGATACGATGCGCCGAATCCGGCGTCGAAGCTGCCCACACGCGGTCCGGTCTGTCCGAAGATGGCGTTCTCCGAGGCGATGCTCAGGTCGCATACCACGTGGAGCACGTGCCCTCCTCCGATGGCATATCCGTTCACCATGGCGATGACCGGCTTCGGGATAGAGCGTATCTGTTTCTGCACGTCGAGGATGTTCAGGCGGGGCACGCCGTCGGTGCCTACATAGCCTCCGTGTCCTTTTACGTGCATGTCGCCGCCCGAGCAGAATGCCTTGTCGCCCGCGCCGGTCAGCACGATGACGTTGATGTCCGGGCATTCACGGCAATAGAGCAGGGCGTTGCTCAGCTCCATGGTCGTGTCGGGGGTGAAGGCGTTGCGGTAGCGCGGGCGGTTGATGGTGATTTTCGCGATGCCGTTGTAGTAGTCGAAAAGAATATCCTTGTATTCTTTGATGGTTTTCCATTCTCTTTTTTCCATAACTAAATGAGTTTTTTGGTTCTCTTTTGTCAATCTGTTTTTTGTAGAGACGTCACACTGTGGCGTCTCTACATTTCATTTCATTGTCACGTCATTGATTGTCACGCCGGATTTGCAATCCGGCGTAATTGCTTGTGCGGATTTGTAATCCGCGTCATCCACGCCAACGGTTTCGGATTACAAATCCGATTCGTTCATTACGCCGGATTGCAAATCCGGCGTGACAATGACGTCTCTACTACGTGCTGTATTTTCATGCTGTCACGACAAAAAAAATGTCATTCTGCACTGCGTGCGAAACATCCTCGAAGAATCTTTCGCTCACATTGCAAAATGACAAGAAAAAGACAAAACGTCGTATGCTTATGTCTACAAATTTGCAGAAAAATGTAGACAAATGCAACCATCCGTCTCCTTATGGGACGAAAAAGCAGCGCCTGTGCCCGGGGCGGAAAACACGTCCGCCCGTGGCGGGAAACACGGGCGGACACGGAGGGAGACGCGGGCGGACGGCACCCTATCGCCGTGCGCCCTCCGCCTCACGCGCGTGGGCTTCCATCTCGGCGCGCGAACGGCTCATCGTCACCATATACACCCCGCCGAATATCAAGAGGACGGAAAGCACCTTCACCCAGTTGAACGTATCCATGCCCCAGCATATCGCCACGATGCACGCCACCACCGGCTGCACGTAGTTGTACATGCCCGCCACGGTAGGACGGAGGTATTTCTGCCCCACAACCACAAAGATATAGCACAGGAACGTGCCTCCCACCACGATGAAGAGCAGCGAGCCGATTTCCGCCCAGCTCAGGCTTTCCCATCCCGCCGCCAGCAGGTCGTTGTAAGAGAACGGAAGCAGGCAGATGAAGGCGTAGGTGAACATCCACTTCATGATGGTGAACACCGAATATTTGCTCACGAAGTCCTTGAACAAGACCAGGTAGAACGCATAGCTGAGTTGCGCCGTAAGCACCAGCAGGTCGCCCCACAGACTGTAGGGGTTCGACGCCGCGGCGCCGCTGTGCGAGCTTCCCATAATCAGCAGCAGCGCGCCTCCGGCACCGAAGGCGATGCCCAGCACCTTCTTCCCCGTAATCGGCTCTTTCAGGAAAATGGCAGCCAGCACCATCGCCCACAGCGGCATGCTGGTGGTGATAATGGAAGCGTCGGCGGGCGAAGTCAGCCCCACGCCGAAGATGAAGCATCCCTGATTGAACACGATGGCGAGCAGCGAAGCCACGAAAAGCTTTGCCAAATCCTTATGCCCCACGTGCTCGGGCTTGCGGAAAAACGAGACAATCCAAAACAGAAGCATGGCGCCGAAGACACGCAAGTCGGTCACCACCAGCGAGCTGACCAGCCCTCCCGCCATCACGAATTTTGCCAGCGGCGACATCAGCCCCCACATGGCGTTGGCACAAAGCATGGCTCCGTGCCCTTTCAATTTCTGTGTATCCATAAAAAACATCTTTTTTAAAAATCTGCCACAAAATTACATCAGAATTCAATTGGAAAGATAGAATATGCCGGAAAATAAATGTACCTTTGCATGGTGAAGGCGGAAACAATATGATTGTCACGCCGCGTGACAAAAGTATAAAGCATTTAGTAGAGACGTCACATTGTGGCGTCTCTGAAGACATACACGAATACATCCGCCATGCGGACGGGGAGACGCCACGATGTGACGTCTCTACAAAAAACAAACAGACAAAGATTCAAATAGTAACGACAAATAAAACTAAAACTTAATATAAAATGATGCAAATAGAACCCGGAAAACCATACGAGCCGAAAGAAGCCATCGCACGTCACCTCGGCATCCGGCTGGTGGAAATCAAAGAAGGATACATCAAGGCGACCATGCCCGTCGACGAGCATACGGCACGCCCCTGCACGCCGACCGACATCCTGAACGGCGGAGCCTCGCTGGCATGCGCCGAAATCGTAAGCGGCTACGGGTCGATTGTCCTGTGTAAGGACGACGAAGAGCCTGTAGGCATACAGGTGAGCGCCAACCACGTGGGCATGACTCCCGTAGGGGAAGGGCGGTATGTAGAAGCCCGCGCCACCATCGTGCACCGCGGACGCACCCAGCATGTATGGAACGTGGACATCGTTACGCCGGAAGGCAAACTGATATCCACCGCCCGCATCACCAACCTGATTATAAAGAAACGCGTATGAACCTGCCTTTTTCATCCATCCACAAACTGATAGACAGCCTGACACGGAGCAACGCCAGCTTTGCCCTCTACCGCCAGCCCTGGACCGACGAGCCGCTGCTGGTGCTGCAAGAGGCCGGCGGGGCGCAGACCGTAGACGGCATGAGCGGGCTGAACGGGAAACGGGGCTTCCTGATGGCTCCGTTCAAGCCCGGCGGGAAGCACCCGATTGTCTTAATCGAGGCAGACCACTGCGCACACGGCTGGGAAAGCATCAGCGACCTGCTGGCGCAATACGCGCAAACGCATGCGGCGGAAATCCCGGCTCCGCCAGCCGGACCCCTTCAGCCCTCGGCGGGACAGGAACCCGGGCAGGAAACCGGCGGGCAAGACCAGGAAGCCTACGCGGAAGCCTTCGGACGGTTTATCGTGCCCCTGCGGCAAAACACCTTCCAAAAGCTGGTGCTGTCGCGCTGCCTGCACCGCAAGCTGCCCAAAGGCTTCTCCCCGCTTTCCGCGTTTGTGAACGCGTGCAACAGCTATCCGCGGATGATGATATCGCTGGCGCACACGCCGGCAACGGGAACGTGGATAGGAAGCACGCCCGAAATCATCCTGAGCGGGCACGACACCCAATGGCATACCGTATCGCTCGCCGGCACCATGCCGATGCAGGGCGACACGATGCCCGACGAATGGAGCGAGAAGAACCGGAAGGAACAGGCGTTCGTGAGCGAATACATCCGCAAGACCGTGAAACAGTTCGGAAGCAAAATCACCGAGAAAGGACCATACACGGCACGTGCCGGAGGGCTGGTGCACCTGAAGACCGACTTCAGCTTCCAGCTGAAAGACACGTCGCGCCTGGGCGACATCCTGAACGAACTGCATCCCACGCCCGCCGTATGCGGGCTGCCGAAGCAGGAAGCCTATGCCTTCATCGAAGCGAACGAAGGAATCGACCGGAAGTATTACGCGGGCATCATCGGATGGCTCGACCCGCAAGGAGACACGTCGCTCTACGTCAACCTGCGGTGCATGAAAGTGGAAGGCAGCGAAAGCACGCTCTACGCCGGAGGAGGCATCCTCCCCTCGTCTGTCCTCGAAGCGGAATGGGAAGAAACCCGGCAGAAGCTGAATACGATGCTGAATGTGTTGTAGCCCCCTCCAACCTCCCCCCATGGGGGAGGCTGCTGTCACGCGCTGTCACGCCGGATTTGCAATCCGGCGTAATAAATGAATCGGATTTGTAATCCGAAACCGTTGGCTGATGATGCGGATTACAAATCCGCAAAAAAGGTTACGCCGGATTGCAAATCCGGCGTAACAAAACAAGATGTAGAGACGTCACATTGTGGCGTCTCCCCGTCCGAAGGGAATGACACTACACATACCTTCAAGTGGGTGCTGAGACGCCACTATGTGACGTCTCTACTAAAAACTGAATGACAAGAATAACAAGAGTATAAGGCAATCCGGCGTAACAAAAAACAGTTCATGTAGGGGCGTATCGCATACGCCCGAATGCGCCAACTTATCCACGTGGATGCTTTTAGGGCGTATGCGATACGCCCCTACAGTCATTGGGTGAAATATACGAATAAAACAAACAAGACATGTACACCGATAAGAAAAACATTTTACAACTGGCGGCACTGCTGCGCGCGCACGGCATCAGGCGGATTGTGCTCTGTCCCGGAAGCCGGAACATCCCGCTGACGCAGACCTTTGCCAACATGCCCGACTTCACGTGCTATCCGCTGACCGACGAACGGAGCGCGGGATTCTTCGCCCTCGGGCTTGCCCTGCACGACGGAGCGCCCGTAGCCGTATGCTGCACCTCGGGCACCGCCCTGCTCAACCTGCATCCTGCCGTGGCGGAAGCCTACTACCAGCAGGTGCCCCTGGTGGTGATATCCGCCGACCGCCCCACCGCATGGATCGGGCAGATGGACGGGCAGACCCTTCCCCAGCCGGGCGTATTCGGCACACTGGTCAAGAAATCGGTCAACCTGCCCGACGTGAAGGACGAAGAAGACGAATGGTTCTGCAACCGGCTCATCAACGAAGCGCTGCTGGAAACGCACCACCACGGCAAGGGACCGGTGCACATCAATGTCCCCGTCGGCGAACCGTTCTTCCTGCTCCCCGTAAACGAGCTGCCCGAGGCACGGGTCATCACCCGCTACCAGGGGCTGAACATCTACGACAAGGACTACCAGCCGCTCATCGAACGGCTGAACAAATACCAGAAGCGTATGGCGGTGACAGGGCAGATGAACCTGATTTACCTCTTCGACAAGAAATATACGAAGCTGCTGTACAAGCATTTCGCCTGGATAGCCGAAAGCATCGGCAACCAGACCGTGCCGGGGATGCCCATCCGCAACATCGAAGCCCTGCTGTGCTCGATGAACAACGACATGCAGGAGGCGATGCGCCCCGAACTGCTGATTACCTACGGGGGGCACGTCATCTCGAAACGCCTGAAGAAATTCCTGCGGAAGCATCCGCCCACGGAACACTGGCACATCTCGGCAGACGGGGAAATCATGGACCTGTACGGCTCACTGAGCGTAGTCATCGAAATGGACCCCTTCGAGTTCCTCGAAAAGATAGCCGTCCTGATAGACGCACCCACGCCCGAATATCCCAAAAGGTGGGAAACGAAGTCGAAAGCCATCCCCAAAGCGCAGTTCGCCTACTCCGAGATGCGCGCGATAGGCGAGACGCTCCGGCGCCTCCCCTCGCCCTGCTCGCTCCACCTTGCCAACAGCTCGGCGGTGCGCTACGCCCAGCTCTTCGACCTCCCGCCCGAAGTGGAAGTGCTGTCCAACCGGGGCACAAACGGCATCGAAGGGTCGCTCTCTACCGCCCTGGGCTATGCCACGGCATCGGACAAGCTGAACTTCATCGTGATAGGCGACCTGAGCTTCTTCTACGACATGAACGCGCTGTGGAACTCCAATTACGGCAGCAACATCCGCATCCTCCTGCTCAACAACGAAGGCGGCGAAATCTTCCATGCCCTGCCCGGACTGACCCTGCACGAGAACGCACGCCGCTTCGTGACGGGCACCCACCACGCGTCGGGGAAGGCATGGGCGGAAGACCGGGGATTCGAATACCTCTGCGCGCGCAACGAAGAAGAACTACAGGCGGCACTGGAGAGCTTCACACAGCCCTCCGTCACCCGCCAGCCGATGCTGCTGGAGGCATTTACCGACAAGGACAAGGACATCGAACTGCTGAAAGCGTATTATCATAGCCTGAAACAGTTGTAAATTTACGGTTTGGCGATTTACGATTTTCCTGTTACAGCGTGATAAAAAATCAATGAATATCCGCATTTTACCTAATTGACTGTAGGGGCGTATCGCATACGCCCTG
>ERZ779889.513-NODE-513-length-48472-cov-9.648780_pt1 | contig 48472 bp, 33 predicted proteins | sample MGYA00511030_ERZ779889 | MGnify/ENA primary metagenome ERZ779889 (study PRJEB29588, sample SAMEA2160616) | human gut metagenome | biome: human gut; feature: human-associated habitat; material: faeces | place: Denmark | collected 2008/2010 ... | reverse complement strand
CCTGTCCCGCTGATATTGATATATTTTGTGTCGGCAGGTGTGCCGGCGTCCGGGAGGCTTGCCGTCCGCGGCAGTGAGCGGACGATGCGAAGCATCGATGGAGCGCTTGCGCGTAACCTCCCGGACGCCGGCACACCTGCCGCTACAACATGTCACCTTGTTCTGATGACGCAGTCGGCGGGCGGCAGTATGTTCTCGTCGAGAGTGACGGAGCCGATGGAGTCCGCGACAATCAGCCCAGAGGTCGGATTCTTGATGTTGGTGATCGAACCGCGGATGTCGGCTCGCAGAGTCGAATACTCGAAAGCCCTGTCGCAGGCCGCGTCGAAAGTACAGTTCTCCAGCACCAGGTCGTGAGCATAGCATAGAGGCTGCTCGCCCGAGATATGGCAGTTCACCAGACGCAGGTTCCTGGAATGCCAGCCGAGATATTCACCGTCCAGCACCGAGTCATAGATTGTCACGTTCTCGACCTCCCAGAACGCATCCTTGGTAGTTATCCTCGCATTGTGAATCTCCACGTTCTTCACATACTGGAACACGTACTTGCTGTCGCTCTCCAGTCCGTCCACGATGATGTCCCGGCTGAACATGAAAGGATAGGTGCCCTCATGCAGCTTCAGGTTCTTCACCCTGATGCCGCTGCAGCGCCAGAACACCTCGTCGGCGTCGTTCATCACGACGTTCTCGATGTCGATCTCGCTCATCTCGCGGAACATTTTCGGCGCGTCGATCACCGTGTCCTTCATCTTCAGATGGTCCGAATACCAGAGCGCCGAGCGTCCGCCGACCGCGAAGTAGCAGTTCTCGATCGTGAATCCGTGGACATGCCAGAAAGGGTAGTTGCCCTCGAAGCGGCAGTTCGTAGCCACGATGTTGCTGCATTCCTTGATCGCGGACTCGCCGGAGAGTATAGTCACGTTGTCCAGATGGAGGTCGTGCGACGCGAACAGCGGGCGCTCGCCCCCGAATTCCCTATTCTTGATCAGCTGCATGGTTCCAAAGTTTTTAACGCTGCAAAAATACTATGAATTCCAGATTTTAGTATCTTCATATCATCGTTTGAACTACCCGATTTACAGAAATATGAGAAAAATCCACCTGCTCTGCGCGGCGCTGCTGTCCGCCGCGACCCTGCTTCCCGGATGCGGACACGCCCCGGTGACCCCGGAGACGCCATCGGGAGACTACATTTCCAGCGCCAGCAGGTCGGCCACGGCGAGCATGTAGTCCAGCTGGGTCTGCAGGGCCAGTTCGCGAGAGCTGTAGAAATACTCGATTTCGTTCATGTAGTCCAGCAGCGACATCTGCCCGCTGTCGAGGGCCTTGCGCAGGTCGTCCAGACCCCCGGCCGCGGGCGAGCCGGATGCGGCTGATTTCAAATCAGCCGCATCCGCAACTGCCGCAGCGGACTCGGCAAGCCTCATAGCCTTGTCGTAGAGATTCTCGGCGTTGGTGCGGAACTGCACCAGAGCGTCCTGTTCGGCTATGCGGGCGGCCTCCAGCTGCTTCTTCGCGCTGGAAATCTTCTTGCCGGCCGACCAGAGAGGGATGCTCATGCCCACCGACACGCCCCTGAAGCCCTCTCCGGGAACCACCTCCGACTTGTAGCCTATCGAGAGGCTGGGGAGCGCCTCGCTGCGGCTCAGCTTGAGCTGCTGCTCGGATGCTTCCGTCGAGCTGCGGACATAGTTCAGGGCGCTGCTCCTGGAGGCGGCCTCGTCGAGCCACTGCTCGAAACTTGCGGGCAGCAGCAGAGTCTCCTGCTCGCATGCTGTCACGCTGATCTCGATTCCTCCGTTGAGATTCCTGAGCTCAGCGAGCATTCCGTCGCGTTCGACTTCCAGCAGTTTCAGATTGCCCTCGGTCTCGGCGAGGCTCACCGCCGCCTTGCGGTAGTCGATTACCGAGAATTCGCCCTTCTCATAACCGGAGCGGTAAGCGCGCTCCACGGTCCTGGCGTTCTCCACGCGCTGCCCGTATTCGGCGATCAGCGCGTTGCGGTGGATTATCTGGTAGACTAGCTTCCTCGCGGAAGTCAGCACGTCGCGGCGGCTGGCGCGGTATTCCAGCCGGAGCAGCTCATTCTGGCCGAGAGCGACCTTGCGGCGGGCTCCGGTCAGCGTGCCGAAGTCTATGCTCTGGCTCACGCCGAAGTCGTGCCTGCGTCGCCCGTCGTCGCCGAAGAGGTAGCCGAACTCGATTTCCGGCCCTTCGAGCGATGATTCGGCCAGATTGGCGTCGCCCTGCGCATCCACCTGTTGCTGGAGGGCCTTGAGTGTCAGGTTGTTGTCGGAAATCTGCGAGAGTATCTCGTCGATGTTTTGTGCGCCTGCCGCGGAGTAGGCGAGCAGAGCGGCAAGCAGTGTCAGGATTCTTTTCATTTCTGTTCCTCCTTTTCGCTGAAGATGTCGTAGACAATGGGAATCACGAAGGCGTTGAGCAGCGTCGAGCTGAGCAGGCCGCCGAGTATGACCTTGGCCATCGGACTCTGTATCTCGTTGCCCGGGAGTTCGCCGCCGAGGGCGAGGGGAATCAGGGCGAGCGCCGACGACAGCGCCGTCATCAGTATGGGGTTGAGCCTGTCGAGCGAGCCTGTCATCACGGCGTCGCCGACGCTGAGTCCGCCGTGGCGGAGGTCGTTGTAGCGGTCAATCAGCAGCATGCCGTTGCGCGTCGCGATGCCGAACAGCGAGATGAAGCCTATGATCACCGGTATCGAGAGCACCTTGTCGCTGAAGAACACCATCAGCACGCCGCCTATCAGCGCGAGCGGCAGGTCGATGAGCACGATGGCAGACTGCTTGAAGCTGCGGAACTGGTTGTAGAGCAGCAGGAAGATCACGATGACGGCGAACACCGTCAGGATGGACAGCGTGCGCGACGCACTCTGAGCGCTCTCGAACTGTCCGCCGAATTCGATGTGGTAGCCTTCGGGCAGCGCCACCTTCTCGGAGATGGCGGCCTGCATGGCGTCCACCGCACCCTGGAGGTCGCCTCCGGTGATGTTGGCCGACACGACCACCTTGCGCTGCGCGTTCTCACGGTTGATGGTGTTCGGACCGGAGGTCGAACGGATTTCCGCTATGCGGTCGAGCGGCACCTTGCCGTAGGGCGTGTCCACGGTCATGTCGTGGATGGTCTCGATGCGGTCGCGCCAGTCGCCCGAGGCCTTCACGGTGAGGTTGAACACCTTGCCGCCCTCGTAGACCTGGGACACGGCGCGTCCTCCGAGGCAGACTTCCACGTATTCCACGAATTCCGACATCGTGACGCCGTAGCGTGCCAGCATCTCGCGGCGGGGCACGATGGCGAGCTCCGGCCTCTCGATCTGCTGCTCCACGTTCAGGTCGGCGAGCCCTTCGACATCGGCGACCGCCTCCTTGATCTCGTTGCCTATGTTGAACAGCGTGTTCAGGTCTTCGCCGAATATCTTCACGGCTATCGCGGCCTGGGTTCCCGACAGCATCGCGTCGATGCGGTGGGAGATTGGCTGGCCTATCTCCACGTTGACTCCGGGCAGTGTGCCCAGCTTCTCGCGCAGTTCGGCGATGATTTCGCTCTTGGGGCGTCCGCCGAATTCGAAGGGAGCCTCCATCTCGGAGGTGTTGACTCCGAGCGCATGCTCGTCGAGCTCGGCACGGCCCGTCTTGCGGGCCACGGTCTTGATTTCGGGAACCGAGAGTATGAGTTCCTCGGCCTTGCGTCCTATGGCGTCGCTTTCCTCGAGCGAAACTCCCGGAAGGGTGCTCACGTTGATCGTGAACGAGCCTTCGTTGAACGGAGGCAGGAAGCTGGAGCCGAAGCCGAAGGCCATGACTATGGCGCCGACAAGGGCGGCCGCGGACACCCCGAGCACCGCTTTCCGGTGGTGCAGGGCGCCGGCCAGGGCCTTGCCGTAGACCTTTTTGAGCCAGCGGGTCACCGGGGATTCCTTGCTGGTACCCTTCGTCGCGCCGGTGTTCTTGAGCAGGAAGCTGCAGAGCACTGGGGTGAGCGTCAGGGCCACGAGTGTGGAGGCGAAGAGCGACACGATGAACGCGACTCCGAGAGGAATCAGCATCCTTCCTTCGATGCCGGAGAGGAAGAAGATGGGGATGAAGCTGACAACTATGATGAAGGTGGAGTTCAGTATGGGCATGCGGACCTCCTTGGAGGCGTCGAACACCACGTCGAGCACCCTGCGCCTCTGTCCTTCCGGTTTCAGGCGGTTTTCTCTCAGACGCTTGAACACGTTGTCCACGTCCACGATCGCGTCGTCGACCAGCGAACCGATGGCGATCGCCATGCCTCCGATGCTCATCGTGTTGATGCTCATGCCGCTGATGCGCAGCACGATGATGGTGATAAGCAGGGAGAGGGGGATGGTCACCAGCGAGATCAGCGTCGTCCTGACGTTCATCAGGAACAGGAAGAGCACGAGGATCACGAACAGCGCACCTTCGATCAGCGCGCTCTTGATATTGCCTATCGACGCGTCGATGAAGTCGCTCTGACGGAAGATGTCGGTCTTCACCTGCACGTCGGAGGGCAGGGTCCGGGCGATTTCGGCCATCTTGGCGTCGAGGGCGTCGGTGAGGTCGTTGGTGGAGACTTTTGGCTGCTTGGTCACGGTCAGCAGCACTCCGGGCCTGCCTTCGATGGAGGCGGTTCCGGTGCGCGGCTCCTGGGGGCCGGTGCGCACTTCGGCGATATCCCTCAGGGTTATCGGCCTGCCGTCGGGGGCAGTCTTGACCACCGCGAGGGCGATGTCGTCGACGGCGGTCGTGGACGACATTCCGCGTATTATGTATTCATTGGAATATTCATACAGCACGCCGCCAGAGGCGTTGCGGTTCATGTCCTCAGTGGCTGCGAGCACCTCGTCGGTCGTGACTCCGTAGCGGCGCATGCGGTCCATGTCGAGCAGTATCTGGTATTCCTTGATGTCGCCGCCGAGCACGGCCACCTGGGCGACTCCGCCCACGGCGAGCAGCTGGGGCCTGATGGTCCAGTCGGCTATGGTGCGCAGCTCCTCGAGTGAGGTCTGTCCGTCGGCGGTGAGGCCTATTATCAGCACTTCGCCGAGAATCGAGGACTGGGGACCGAGCGTGGGCGTGCCCACGTTGGCGGGAAGCTGGTCGCCGAGGGTGGCGAGCTTTTCGGAGACTATCTGCCGGTCGCGGTAGATGTCGGTGCCCCAGTCGAACTCAACCCATACGACGGAGAATCCGGTGGTCGACGACGAGCGCACGCGGCGCACGTCCGTGGCTCCGTTGACAGCCGTCTCGATGGGGAAGGTCACGGTCTTTTCGACCTCTTCCGGGGCCATGCCCTGGGCTTCGGTCATTATGACCACGGTGGGAGCGTTCAGGTCAGGGAACACGTCCACCTCCATGGTTTCGGTGACATAGATGCCGCCGAAAGTCAGCAGCACTGCTGTCAGCAGGATGAAGAGCCTGTTGTGCAGCGCGAACTCGATTATCTTGTTCAGCATGGCGGTCGACTAATGGTTGTGGGTGTGGCCGGGGATTACTGAAGCCGAGGAGAGCCTGACCTGGTATGCTCCCTTGACGACCACGTTCTCTCCTCCGGCGAGTCCGGACAGAATCTCCACGTTGACGCCGTTGCGGCCGCCGACGGTCACGGGCACTTTCTTATAGCATTCGGCGTCGAGCTGAACATAGACGAAATATTCGCCCTGCTCTTCGGTGAGGGCGGTCTCGGGAACGGCGATCACGCCGTCACGGCTCTCGGTGAGCAGCCAGACCTCGACATAGGAGCCGGGCATCAGGCCGTCGCGGTTGCTGAACTCGAAGGTCACGGGGATGTATGCGGTGCCGGCGGTGACCGAGCGTCCTACGGAGACGGGGCGGCCTTCGGAGCCGCTGAGGCTCAGCGTGGCGTCGTCATACATGAGGCGGAAGTTCGCACCGGAGATGGAATTGCGCAGGCCGGCGTATTTTTCCGGCAGGTCGGCCACGAGCCGCAGGCGGGAATCGGCCGACACGGTGGCTATGGCTTCGCCCGCGGCCACATAGTCGCCCTCGTTCTTGAGCACGTCGACGATGTAGCCGGAGAGGGGAGAGCTAACCGCCACTCCGTCGGCGGCGCCGTCGGCGGTGGAGCCCTGATATGCGTTGAGCGCGGTCCTGTAGTCGGCTTCGATCGCGGTGAATTCCCTTTGAGAGATGATCCTGTCTTCCAGGAGCGCCCTGGCTCTGTCGTATTCCGTCTTCGCGGCCTCGTAGGCGATCGCGGCGCGGGTCACGGCGTCGCCTTCACCCATTCCGCCGGCGGATATCCTGGCCATCACTTCCTTTTCGCCCACCCTCTGTCCGGGCACGGGGGTTCCGCCGCTCCAGGCGAGGATGCCGGCGGTGCGCGAGGCTATGGTCGCCGATCCGCTGCCGGCGGGGGAGAGGACTCCGGAGGTCCTGACGGCGGCGCTGAATCTGCCCGGATTGATGGTTGCGACCTCCACTCCGGCTTCCTTCGCCCTTTCGGGCGAGAGGACGATTTCGCCGTGGGCGGCTTCTCCTTCGTGGGCGTGCGCCTCCGCGGCCGCTTCGGCTTCATGGTCGTGATCGTGGTCTTCTGTCTTGTCTTGACAGGCTGTGGTGGCGAGCAGGCTCAGGGCTGCCAGAATCAGGTATTTCTTTTTCATTATAGGTTTTTGGTTTGTTTTCGGCATCCGGCGCCGGAAGTGTCTTTTTCCGACGGCTGGCAAAGATAAATTTTATTCAGTGCAATCAGATTGCAAAATTCCGTGTCGGAATTTAGAGGAGATTTTTTTATATTTGAAGGTTAGTTAAAAATTTCCCTTATGGACAAATTCACGAAAAATTATGTCGAGAAGTTCATGTCTGAACTCATCTCGCGCAATCCCGGTGAAAGCGAATTCCACCAGGCGGTAAGAGAGGTAGTTGAAAGCGTGGCCGACTATGTGGTGGCCTACCCCTACCTCATGGACCTCAAGATTCTCGAGAGGATGGTCGAGCCCGAGCGCGTGATCATGTTCAGGGTGCCGTGGACTGACGACCGCGGGGAGGTGCACATCAACCGCGGCTATAGGGTGCAGATGAATAGCGCCATCGGCCCGTACAAGGGAGGAATCCGCTTCCATGCGAGCGTGAACCTCAGCATCATGAAGTTCCTCGCGTTCGAGCAGACCTTCAAGAACGCCCTCACCACCCTGCCCATGGGCGGAGCGAAGGGAGGTTCCGACTTCAACCCCAGAGGCAGGTCCGACGCAGAGGTGATGCGCTTCTGCCAGAGCTTCATGACCGAGCTCCAGCGCCATATCGGCCCCGACACCGACGTGCCCGCCGGCGACATCGGAGTGGGCGGACGCGAGGTCGGCTACATGTTCGGCCAGTACAAGCGTCTGCGTGACGAGTTCACCGGCTCCATGACCGGTAAGGGCCTCGCCTGGGGCGGCAGCCGTCTGCGCCCCGAGGCCACCGGCTACGGAGTCTGCTATTTCGCCCAGGAGATGATGGCCCTGAAGGGCAAGTCCTTCGAGGGACAGACCGTGGCGATCTCCGGCTCCGGCAACGTGGCCCAGTATGCCGCCCAGAAGGCGATGAGACTTGGCGCCAAGGTCGTGACCCTTTCCGATTCCGACGGCTACATCCATGACCCCGAGGGACTTGACGAGGAGAAGATGGCATACGTGTTCGAACTCAAGAACGTGCGCCGCGGACGCATCAGGGAGTATGCCGAGAAATATCCTCAGGCCAAGTATTTCCCCGGAGAGAGACCCTGGAGCGTGCCCTGCGACATAGCCCTGCCCTGCGCTACCCAGAATGAGATCGAGGCCGCCGACGCCGAAAAGCTCGTGAAGAACGGATGCTGGTGCGTGGCCGAGGGTGCGAACATGCCCACGACCCCCGAAGCCATCCAGATCTTCCAGAGCGCGAAGCTCCTCTATTCTCCCGGCAAGGCGTCGAACGCCGGCGGAGTTGCGACCTCCGGACTGGAGATGACCCAGAACTCCATACGCCAGAAATGGACTGCGGAGGAGGTCGACGCCCAGTTGCACCGCATCATGTCCGACATCCACGCATCCTGCCTCAAGTACGGCAAGGAGGAGGACGGATATATCAACTACGTGAAGGGCGCCAACATCGCAGGCTTCATAAAGGTGGCCAACGCGATGGTTGACCAGGGACTCGTTTAATCTCCTACCATGTTCGGACAGGACTACACCCGGCTGATGACCAGGAAGATACGGAGCATCCTCCTGATCTGTAACAACTACGACAGCTTCTCCCTTGAGGAGGACGGCCACATCGAAGGGCAGATTTCGCAGGACTATGCGGAGCTGAACCTCAGCAATCCTCCTTCCATCGACCGGGTGGAGTCCACGCTGGAAGCTCTGGAGCTGCTCAAGCACCAGGGCGACCGCTACGACCTCATCATCACCATGTTCAATGTCGGGAAGCTCGACGTGTTCGAGTTCTCCCGGCTTGCCAAGGTGATAGCCCCGCACACCCCGATCGTTCTGCTTTCGTCGTACTCCAAGGTCATCTACAACTACATCGCGAAGCAGGACAAGACCAACATCGACTACGTGTTCAGCTGGAACAACAGCACCGACCTGATCATCGCGATCATCAAGCTGCTGGAGGACAAGATGAACGCCGAGCACGACGTGCTGGAGATGGGAGTGCGCACCATAATGCTGGTGGAGGATTCCGTCCACTACTATTCGGCCTATCTGCCCATCCTCTACAAGCTCGTGCTTCGCCAGAACAACGAGGCGGTGCGCGACGCTCTCAACGAGGAGCAGCAGTTCATGCGCAAGCGCGCCCGTCCGAAGATAATGCTGGCCACCTGCTACGACGAGGCGGTGGAGCTCTACCAGAAATACAAGACCAACATGCTCGGCATCATCTCCGACGTGGGCTTCATCCTCCACAAGGGCGACGACCGCGCCACCGAGGTGATTGACGCCGGCATCAATCTCTGCCGGCTCATCAAGGCCGACAACCCCACGCTGCCGTACCTGCTGCAGTCCTCGCAGGAGAGCATGAGGTCGGTGGCGGAGGAGCTCGGGGTGGGTTTCGTGCGCAAGACGTCCAAGACCCTGATCCACGAGCTCAGCGAATACATCGCCCGCGAGTTCGCGTTCGGTGACTTCATAGTCACCGACCCGCTGACCGGGCAGGAGACAGCCCGCGCCCGCAATCTCTACGAGTTCGAACGTCTGATCAAGACCATGTCCGACGAGTCCCTGCGCTATTTCGCAGGCAGGAACTATATCTCGCGCTGGCTCTACAGCCGCGGTCTGTTCAGCATCGGCGACTCTTTCCGCGACATCGACGTCAACGACGAGACCGACCTCGGCGAGATACGCAAGCTCAACCTCCGGATGCTGCACGACTACCGCATGCGCCAGGGGCTCGGAGTCGTGGCGCGTTTCGACCCCGCCACCTACAACGACGCCATCTGGTTCTCCCGCCTCGGCGACGGTTCCCTGGGCGGAAAAGCCAGGGGTCTCGCCTTCCTGAACCACATTCTCGCAAAATACGACCTCTACGGCAAGTGGGAGGACGTGAGGGTGCTCGTGCCCCGCACGCTGGTGGTCACCACCGAATATTTCGACCGGTTCATACTTGAGAACGGCCTCCAGTACGTGATCAACTCCGACCTCACCGACGCCGAGATTCTCTCCGAGTTCGTGGCCTCCACCCTACCTTCGGACCTCACCGACGCCCTGCGAGTCTTCATACGCAACGTGCGCCGTCCGCTCGCGGTGCGCTCCTCCTCGATACTCGAAGACTCCTACTACCAGCCCTTCGCCGGCGTGTATTCGACCTACATGATACCGCATACCGAGAATGAGGACCAGGAGCTGCGCCTGCTCTCCAAGGCAATCAAGAGCGTCTACGCCTCCGTCTATTTCGCATCGTCGAGGGGCTACATTATCTCGACGTCCAACGTGATATCGGAGGAGAAGATGGCCATCGTGCTGCAGGAAGTCTGCGGAAGCGAGGACGGCGGCTACTATTTCCCTACCTTCTCGGGAGTCGCACGCTCCATCAACTTCTACCCCATAGGCTACGAGACGCCAGAGGACGGAGTCGCGAAGCTGGCGTTCGGACTCGGCAAGGCCGTGGTCGACGGCGACCAGGTGCTGCGCTTCTCGCCGAAATACCCCAAGAACGTGCTCCAGACCTCAACTCCCGATCTCACGATGCGGGAGACGCAGCAGGCGATGTTCGCGCTGAACCTCCAGCCCGACAAGTTCAAGACTTCGGTCGACGACGCGGTGAACCTCGAACGCATCCCGATTTCCGACTGCGGACGTTTCCGCTCGTTCTCGAAGGTGGTCTCCACCTGGGACTACGAGAACCAGCGCATCGTGGATTCGCCTGTTCCCAAAGGGCCCAAGTTCGTGACCTTCGCCCACATCCTGAAATACAACACCTTCCCGCTCGCCGACATACTCACCACGCTGCTGGAGATCACCCGCAAGGAGGTGAAGTGCGCCGTGGAGATAGAGTTCGCCGCCGACCTCGACAGGGGCGACAGGGCGGCTCTGTTCAACGTGCTGCAGATACGTCCCATCTCGTCGGTCAACAGCTTCAACGCAGTGGACTGGAATTCGCTGGACACCGAAGGCGCCCTGCTCTCGTCGGGCTGCGCTATCGGCCCCGGAATGATACAGGGCGTCAGGGACGTGGTCTATCTGCGCAGGCAGAATTTCGACGTGATGAAGACGCGCGAGATGGCCGCGGAGATGACAGCCATCAACAACCGCATGCGCGACGAAGGGCGGAACTATGTGCTGATAGGTTACGGCCGCTGGGGCTCAAGCATCCCCTCGCTTGGCGTGCCGGTGCAGTGGAGCAACATCTCGGAAGCCAAGGTGATCGTGGAATGCTGCCTGGAGAATTTCCGCATCGACCCAAGCCAGGGCACGCATTTCTTCCAGAACATGACCTCTTTCAATGCGGGCTACGTCAACGTGAACCCGTATTCCCGCCCCGGTGAGTACTGCGACCTCGACGCGCTCGACTCGATGCCTGCCGAATACGAGAGTGACTTCGTGCGTATCGTGCATTTCCCCGAAGACCTCACCATCTGCATCGACGGCAAGGAGAACCGCGCCCTGGTGAAGGCGTAGACATAGGCAAATCACAGAGAAATTGTATTTTTGTGCCCGGATTACAGTGAACTTGATGATAAAGGCTATATTCTTCGACATCGACGGCACCCTGGTGAGCCTCAGGACCCACCGCATCCCGCAGTCCGCTGTAGACGCGATTACGCAGGCGAAGCGACGGGGCGTGAAGATATTCATCTCCACCGGGCGCCCGTTCCCGCTGATAGACAACATAGGCGAGATAAGGCATCTGGTCGACGGCTACATCACTACGAACGGCGCCTGGTGCTTCATAGGCGACAGGGTCATCGCCTGCTCGCCGATTTCGCAGAATGACGCGGCGGCCATGGTGCGTCTGGCCGATGAAATGGGGTTCGGGACTCTCGTGGTAGGGGAGAAGGACGTCATCATGTACAACGACCACGGTGCAAGCGAGGTGTTCCGGCAGCTTCTCAACGTCCGGAACCTGAAGAGCGACGTGCCTGTGGAGACCGTCCTCTCGCAGCGCATCCTGCAGTTCACGCCGGTGATAACTCCAGAGCAGGAGGAGCGTCTGATGCCACATCTTCCAGGCTGCGAGTCCAGCCGTTGGTGCCCGGAATTCGCCGACGTCACCGCGCGCGGCGTGAACAAGGGGAAGGGCCTGCTTGCCATGATTGCCGATCTGAACATCGGTATCGGGGAGACCATGGCCTTCGGCGACGGCGGCAACGACCTCGCCATAGTCAGGGCCGCCGGGCTCGGCGTGGCCATGGGCAACGCCAACGATTCCTTGAAGGCCGTCGCGGACTATGTGACCGACTCCGTTGACGACGACGGCATCAGCAACGCGCTGCACCGCTGGGTGCTGGAATAAGGCTGTCCGCTTCCCGCGTGCGGCTCCGGCTGGTTATCTGTATTACTTTTCGTGCTGGATGAGATACTCCGCTATCTGCACGGCGTTGAGCGCGGCGCCCTTGCGTATCTGGTCGCCGGAGAGCCAGAGGGTCATGCCGTTCTCGTCGGCGATGTCGCGGCGTATGCGCCCCACGTAGACGTCGTCCTTGCCGCCGGTGAAGAGAGGCATGGGGTAGGTCTTGGTCGCGGGGTCGTCCTGCACGGTGACTCCGGGAGCGGCCTCGAGCGCTGCACGTACCTGCTCTTCCGTGAGAGGCTCCTCGGTCTCTATCCATACGGCCTCGGAATGTGAGCGCAGCGACGATATTCTCACGCAGGTGGCCGAGCAGCGGATGTCCGAATGCAGGATCTTGCGCGTCTCGTTGAACATCTTCATCTCCTCCTTCGTGTAGCCGTTGTCGGTGAACACGTCGATCTGCGGAATCACGTTGTAGGCCAGCTGGTAGGCGAACTTGTCGACCGTGACGGGCTCGCCGTTCACTATCTGCCGGTATTGCTCCTGGAGTTCGGCCATGGCCTGGGCGCCGGCTCCCGACGCCGACTGATAGCTCGCCACGTGCACGCGGCGGATGTGCGAGAGCCTGTCGATCGGTTTCAGGACCACCACCATCATTATCGTGGTGCAGTTGGGGTTCGCTATTATGCCGCGCGGACGCACCAGGGCGTCTTCGGCATTGCACTCAGGCACCACGAGAGGCACGTCGGCGTCCATGCGGAACGCGCTCGAGTTGTCGATCATCACGGTGCCGTGCTTCGTTATGGTCTCCGCGAATTCGCGGGAAGTGCCCGCCCCTGCGGAGACGAAGGCGTAGTCAACGCCCTTGAAGTCGTCGTTGTGCTGGAGAAGCTTCACCTCCAGCTCCTTGCCGCGGAAGGTGTATCTGCGTCCGGCGCTTCTCTGCGAACCGAAGAGCAGAAGTTCGTCGGCGGGGAAATTTCTTTGTTCGAGCACGCGGAGGAACTCCTGTCCCACCGCTCCGCTCGCTCCTACTATCGCTGCTTTCATATCTCAGTATCTGCTTATATGTTTGCTATGCTCATAATGTCCGCGAACACTCCCGCGGCGGTCACGTCGGCGCCCGCTCCGTAGCCCTGGATCAGCATGGGGTGGCGGTTGTAGCGCTCGGTGGTCAGGCGTATGATGTTGTTGGAGCCGTCCAGCACGTAGAAGGAGTGGCTGCTGTCCACCTCCTGCAGGCCGACCGAACATCTGCCGTGGTCCATCACGGCCACGAACCTGAGGCGCTTGTGCTCACGCTCGAGAATCTGCCTGCGTCTCTCGAATTCGGCGTCGAGTCCGGGCAGCTTCCGCCAGAACTCTTCCATCGGGCAGCGGAAGAGTTCGTCCGGAATGAAGAGCTTCGCCTCCACGTCTTCGAGGTTCACCTCGTAGCCGGCCTCCCGCGAGAGAATCACGAGCTTGCGCATCACGTCCTTGCCGGAAAGGTCTATCCTGGGGTCAGGTTCGGAGAAGCCCTGCTCCTGGGCCATGCGCACCGCTCGGCTGAAAGGCACCTCGGCCGAAATGGTGTTGAAGATGAAGTTGAGCGTGCCGCTGAGCACCGCCTCCAGCCGGAGTATCCTGTCGCCGCTGTTGCACAGGTCGTTGATGGTGTTGATTATCGGAAGCCCGGCGCCCACGTTGGTCTCGAACAGGTATTTCACGCTGTGGCGCAGCGCGGTGTCCTTGAGCCTGCGGTAGACGGGGTAGTCGGAAGAGGCCGCCACCTTGTTGGCCGCGACCACCGAAATGCTGTGCTTGAAGAAGTCTTCGTAGAGTGCGGCTATCTCCTCGCTGGCGGTGCAGTCCACGAACACGGAGTTGAAGATGTTCATGCCCGTCACCTCGTCGCGCAGAACCGCGGGCGTGATCTCCTTTCCGGAGGCCAGGGCTTCGCGCCAGCAGCGCAGGTCGATGCCGTCGCGGTCGAAGACTGCCCGGGTGCTCCTCGCGATGCCGACCACGTTGATCTTGAGATTCCTCTCCTTCATCAGCCTCTCGCGCTGCGAGGCGAGCTGCTCGAGCAGCTTTCCGCCCACTGTGCCGACTCCGCACACGAAGAGGTTCAGCTCCTGGTACTCCGAGAGGAAGAAGCTGTCGTGAATCACGTTTAGCGCCTTCCGGAGGTTCTTCCGGTTGACAATGAAGGAAATGTTGCTCTCCGACGAGCCTTGGGCGCACGCGATGACGCTGATGCCGTTGCGGCCCAGTGTGCCGAAGAGTTTTCCGGCTATGCCGGCATGGTATTTCATGTTTTCGCCGACCACCGCCACTGCGGCGAGCTCGTATTCCACCTGCACGGGGAGAATCGCCCCGCTTTCGATCTCATGGGCGAACTCACGGTCGATCACCTCGGCCGCGGGTGCCGCGTCGCGCCGGCTCACTCCTATGGTGATTCCGGTCTCCGAAGCCGACTGGCTCACGAGGAAGGCGCTTATGTTCTCTTCCGCAAGCACCTTGAAGATGCGGTTGTCGATGCCGACTATGCCGACCAGCGAAGTGCCCGAGAGGGTGATGAGACAGATGTCGTCGATGGACGAGATTCCCTTGATGAGCCTGTCGTCGCGGCGGCATTCCCGCTTCACCGCGGTGCCGGGGAATTCAGGGTTGAAGGTGTTCTTTATCAGGATGGGGATGCCCTTGGCGCAGACGGGGTACAGGGTGGGGGGATAGATCACCTTCGCGCCGAAGTTGCAGAGCTCCATGGCCTCGGCGTAACTCATCTCCTCTATGACGTAGGAAGTCTTGATGATTCTGGGGTCGGCTGTCATGAAGCCGTCCACGTCGGTCCAGATTTCAAGCTGCTCCGCGTCCAACGCGGCGGCGATCAGGCTGGCACTGTAGTCCGAGCCTCCGCGGCCGAGGTTGGTGATGTCGCCGGTGGAGCTGTCGCGCGCGATGAAGCCGGGGACGACCGCCACTGCGGCGCCGAAATCCGCGAAGGCCTCGCGGATGAGCCTCGAGGTGTTCTCCGTGTCCGCCACGTTCTCGCCGCGCTGGCGCACGGTGCGCATGAAACTCAGGGAGTCGTACAGAGTGGATGAAGGTATCGCGGCGCTGACGATCAGTGCCGACATGCGCTCTCCGAAGCTCACGACCTCGTCAAGGGTCTTGGCGGGCAGCACCTGGAGCAGCAGGATGCCTTCGCAGATGCTCAGGAGCCTGTCCAGCATGATGCTCAGCTCGGTCTCCACCTCAGCCCTGCGCTCCGCGGGCACGACTTCCGAACATACGGAGAAATGACGTTCGCGCATAGCCGCGATCTCGTCGCGAAAGGCGGGGTCACCCTCCTCGGCGAGCCGTGCCGAACGGATGAGCTGGTCGGTGACGCCCGAGAGGGCGGAGACCACGACTATGGGCGCTTCCGTGCGCGATGTGACTATTTCCTTGACCTTGAGTATGCTTTCGGGCGTACCGACGGACGTGCCGCCGAACTTGAGTACTTTCATCTTGTCTTTCCGGGCTTTTGGGATGCCAAAAGTAGAGAAATTATCGCTTTCTTCAAAAGAAAAATTCGGCAACTATTTGCTTTTTCGCCGTAAAACCCGAACTTTATAAGCCGTAAGTTGTTTGTAGCATGAAGTTGAGAAGTAGTGTAACCACCGAAGGCCGCCGCATGGCGGGAGCGAGAGCTCTCTGGCGGGCCGCCGGAATGAAGGAGGGGCAATTCGGTAAACCTGTGATAGCCATAGCGAATTCCTTTACGCAGTTCGTCCCGGGACATACCCATCTGCACGATGCCGGACAGATCGTCCGGCAGGAGATCGAGCGCCTCGGCTGCTATGCCGCCGAGTTCAACGTCATCGCCGTGGACGACGGAATCGCCATGGGCCATGACGGGATGCTCTATTCGCTGCCCTCGAGAGACCTGATCGCCGACAGCGTCGAGTATATGGTCAACGCCCACAAGGCCGACGCTCTCGTGTGCATCAGCAACTGCGACAAGATCACCCCGGGAATGCTTATGGCGGCGATGAGGCTCGACATTCCGACCGTGTTCGTGTCGGGCGGCCCCATGGAGGCGGGAGTCAGAGGAGAGTCGAGGCTGGACCTGATAGACGCGATGGTCATGTCGGCCGATCCCGAAGCCTCCGACGAGGAGGTCGCCGGAATCGAAGCCTGCGCCTGCCCCGGCTGCGGCAGCTGCTCGGGAATGTTCACCGCCAACTCCATGAACTGCCTGGCCGAGGCCATAGGGCTCGCCCTGCCCGGAAACGGGACGGTGCTGGCCACCCACGTGCAGCGCCGCGAGCTCTTCCTGAAGGCGGCGAGGCTCATAGTCAGGAACGCATTCAAATATTACCGCGACGACGACGCCTCGGTGCTGCCCCGCAGCATCGCCACCCGCCAGGCCTTTCTCAACGCCATGTCGCTCGACATAGCCATGGGCGGTTCCACCAACACCGTCCTCCACCTGCTCGCCGTGGCTTCGGAAGCCGGGGCCGACTTCAGGATGTCCGACATCGATTCCCTGTCGCGCCGGGTGCCCTGCATCTGCAAGGTGGCGCCCAACACCGCGCGCTACCACATACAGGACGTCGGCCGGGCCGGCGGGGTCGTCGCCATAATGGCCGAACTCGCCCGGGCTGGGCTGGTCGACACCTCCGTCCTCAGAGTCGACGGCATGACCCTCGGGGAGGAGATAGCCGCCTACGACATAAACGGAGCGGAGCCCTGCGAGGACGCGCTGAAGATATATTCGAGCGCCCCTGCCGGGAAATTCAGCACTGAGCTGGCTTCCCAGGACTGCAGCTGGCCTGAACTGGACAGGGACAGGGCCGCCGGATGCATACGCGACGTCGCCCACGCATATACTGCCGACGGAGGCCTGGCCGTGCTCTCCGGCAACCTTGCCCCCGACGGCTGCATAGTCAAGACCGCCGGCGTCAGCGAGGACATCTTCCGTTTCAGCGGTCCGGCCAGGGTGTTCGAATCCCAGGAGGAGGCGTGCGAGGGCATACTGGGCGGCCGCGTCCGTCCCGGCGACGTCGTGGTGATAGCCTATGAGGGGCCTAAGGGCGGACCGGGAATGCAGGAAATGCTCTACCCGACTTCATATTTGAAGTCCATGCACCTGGGAAGCAGCTGCGCCCTGCTCACCGACGGAAGGTTCAGCGGCGGCACCTCGGGGCTGAGCATAGGGCATGTCTCGCCCGAAGCCGCGTCTGGCGGAACGATAGCGCTCGTTCGCGACGGCGACATCATAGACATAGACATCCCGTCGCGCAGCATCTCGCTGAGGGTGTCGGACGAGGAACTGGCGGCCCGGCGCGCGGAGGAGAAGGACAGAGGCCGGCGGGCGTTCACACCCCATGCCCGAGACAGGAAGGTCTCACGCAGTCTGAAAGCGTACGCTTCCATGGTGAGCAGCGCAGACAAGGGGGCGGTCAGGATAATAAGGGAGGACTGAGAATGAAGAAAAGGATGACAGGAGCGGAGATTCTGCTCGAATCTCTGATAGCTGAAGGCGTGGACACGCTGTTCGGCTATCCGGGCGGGCAGATACTGACGGTCTACGACAAGCTGTACGATTATTCCGACAGGCTCAACCACGTGCTGGTCCGCCACGAACAGGGGGCGATTCACGCCGCCCAGGGCTATGCGCGCGCCACTTCGCGTCCCGGGGTGGTGATGGTGACTTCCGGTCCGGGCGCGACCAACGTGATCACCGGAGTCGCCGACTCGATGATAGATTCCACTCCGGTGATAGTGATCGCCGGACAGGTGGGGACCGCCCTGCTGGGCAGCGACGCCTTCCAGGAGACCGACGTCGTTGGTATGACCCGCCCCATCGACAAATGGACCTTCCAGATACGCAGGGCGGAGGATGTCGCCCCCGCAGTGGCCAAGGCCTTCCACATAGCCGCAACCGGGCGTCCCGGCCCGGTAGTGCTGGACTTCACGCGCGACGCGCAGGTGGGTGAGGCGGAATTCGAATACCGGAAATGCAGCTCGATGCGCAGCTATGTGCCGGAGAAAGAGATCTCCGCGGAGGCCGTGGAAGCGGCTGCGAAACTCATAGACGAAGCCGAGAGGCCGCTCGTGGTCTATGGCCAGGGCGTGTTGCTCTCGCATGCCGAGAAGCAGCTGCAGGACTTCCTTAAGAAAGGAGGCATCCCGGCGGCGTCGACCCTGCTCGGACTGAGCGCCCTGCCGTCCGATTTCCCGTACTATCTGGGGATGGCGGGGATGCACGGCAACATAGCCGCCAATATGATGACCCAGCGCTGCGACGTCCTGGTCGCGGTAGGAATGCGCTTCGACGACAGGGTGACCGGCAAGGTCTCGGAATACGCCAGGCAGGCAAAGGTCATCCATATCGACATCGACGAGACTGAAATCGGAAAGATCATCCCCGTGGAGGTGGGAATAGCCGGCGACGCCGCCAAGGTGCTCGAAATGCTCACCGCCCGCATCAGGTTCGCCTTCCATGACGAGTGGAGGCTGACGGCGCACGGCTACTTTGAGGTAGAGGACAGGGAGGTCATGGCTCCGGAACTTCGCCCGGGCGCGGGGCCGCTGAACATGGGCGAGGTCGTGGCGAAGGTCTCCGAACTCTCCGGCGGCGACGCGATAGTAGTCACCGACGTGGGCCAGAACCAGATGAGTTCGGCGAGATATTCGCGCTTCACGCGCAGCCGCTCCTTCATCAGCTCCGGCGGACTGGGGACCATGGGCTTCGGGCTGCCTGCTGCGATAGGGGCGAAGCTCGGAAGACCCGACAGGCAGGTCTGTCTCTTCGTGGGTGACGGCGGCCTGCAGATGACCATCCAGGAGCTCGGCACGATAATGCAGACAGGAGCGGCGGTCAAGATAGTGCTGCTCGACAACAACTGGCTGGGCAACGTCCGCCAGTGGCAGGAACTCTTCTACGGCGAGCGCTACTCCCAGACCAGGATGATGAATCCCGACTATTCGAAGATCGCCGAAGCCTACGGCATAGCCTGCCGGACAGTGGAGCGCAGGGAGGAGCTGGACGATGCCGTGCGCGAGATGCTGGACTCCCCGCAGGCTTTCATCCTCGACGCGCACATCCGCGAGCAGGGCATGGTCTATCCCATGATACCGGCCGGACGCCGCGTCGACGAAATCATGTTGAACAAGGACAAATGGTTTGAAGAAAATGGACAGAGCTAGCAGGATGCACATAATAACCGTCTATTCGGAGAATCAGATAGGGCTGCTCTGCTCCATCTCCGGAATATTCGCGCGCAGGAACATCGACATCGACAGCCTGACGGTCTTCCCGTCGGAGTTTCCCGGCATATACCGTTTCACCTTCAGGCTCTCGGTCAACGAAGAGACGGCTGAGCGCCTGGTCAGGATAATCGAGAAGAACGTCGAAGTGCTCAAAGCCTTCTGCTTCAGGAGCAACGAGGTGTGGGACAGCGAGCATGAGACGGTAGCCGCATATTTGAGAGAACATATGAACAAAAATCAATAGCACTATGGCAAAGATGAATTTCGGCGGAGTTGAGGAGAATGTCGTCACCCGCAGTGAATTTACGTTGGACAAGGCACGCGAAGTGCTCAAGAACGAGGTGGTGGCCATCATAGGCTACGGAATCCAGGGCCCCGGACAGGCTCTCAACCTCAGGGACAACAGCATCAACGTGATCGTCGGCCAGCGCAGGAGCAAGACCTACGACAAGGCGGTAGCCGACGGATGGGTGCCCGGAGAGACGCTTTTCAGCATCGAGGAGGCCTGCGAGAGGGCCACCGTGATCGAGTTCCTGCTCTCCGACGCCGCCCAGATCGAGCAGTGGCCGGTGGTCAAGAAACATCTCACCGCGGGCAAGGCCCTCTATTTCTCGCACGGCTTCGGCATCACTTTCAGCGACCGCACCGGCATCGTGCCTCCCGAGGATGTCGACGTGATCATGGTCGCCCCCAAGGGCTCCGGAACCTCGGTGCGCAGGCTGTTCCTTCAGGGCAGGGGCATCAACTCCTCCTACGCCGTGTACCAGGACGCCACCGGCAGGGCGCTCGAGCGCACGCTGGCCCTCGGCATCGCCATCGGCTCCGGCTATCTCTTCGAGACCGATTTCAAGCGCGAGGTCTACTCCGACCTCACCGGTGAGCGCGGCACGCTGATGGGAGCCATCCAGGGCATGCTGCTCGCCCAGTTCGAAACCCTCCGCGAGCACGGCCACACCCCCTCCGAAGCCTTCAACGAGACTGTGGAGGAGCTTACCCAGTCGCTGATGCCGCTCTTTGCCGAAAAGGGCATGGACTGGATGTACGCCAACTGTTCCACCACAGCGCAGCGCGGCGCCCTCGACTGGATGGGCCGCTTCCACGACGCGACCAAGCCGGTGTTCGAGCAGCTCTACGAGGAGGTTGCCAGCGGCCGCGAGGCCCAGCGCTCCATCGACTCCAACTCGAAACCCGACTACCGCGAAGGTCTCGAAAAGGAACTCAAGGAACTGCGTGAAAGCGAGCTCTGGCGCACCGGCGCCGCCGTCCGTGAACTCCGACCCGAAAACAAGTAGAGTCAGATGGACGGCAACAGAGTCTACATTTTCGACACGACCCTCAGGGACGGAGAGCAGGTGCCGGGATGCCAGCTCAACACCATTGAGAAGATCCAGGTCGCCAAGGCGCTCGAAAGTCTCGGGGTCGACGTGATCGAGGCCGGATTCCCGGTGTCGAGCCCCGGAGACTTCAATTCGGTGGTCGAGATATCCAAGGCTGTGACCTGGCCCACGGTCTGCGCCCTCACGCGGGCGGTGCAGAAGGATATCGACGTGGCTGCCGAAGCCCTGCGCCACGCGAAGAAGAAGCGCATCCACACGGGAATAGGCACCTCCGACCAGCACATACGCTACAAGTTCAACTCGAACCGCGAGGAGATAATCGAACGGGCCGTCAGGGCGGTCAAATACGCACGACAGCTCGTGGATGAAGTGGAGTTCTACGCCGAGGACGCCGGGCGCACCGACAACGAGTACCTCGCCCGGGTGGTCGAGGCGGTCATCAAGGCCGGGGCCGGCATAGTGAACATCCCCGACACCACCGGCTACTGCCTGCCAGAGGAGTACGCCGCGAAGATACGCTACCTGATGGAGTATGTCGACGGCATTGAGAACGTGATACTCTCGACCCACTGCCACGACGACCTCGGACTCGCGGCGGCCAACACCGTGGCCGGACTGTCGGCCGGTGCGCGGCAGTGCGAGGTGACGGTCAACGGAGTCGGGGAGAGGGCCGGCAACACGGCTCTCGAGGAGGTGGCCATGATACTGCGCTGCCGCCATGACCTCGGCCTGCAGACCAACGTCAACACGACCAAGATCTCCTCGGTCAGCCGCCTCGTGTCCGGCCTGATGAACATGCCGGTACAGGCGAACAAGGCCATAGTCGGACGCAACGCCTTCGCCCACTCCTCCGGCATCCACCAGGACGGAGTGCTGAAGGACAGCTCGACCTACGAGATCATGTGCCCTCAGGACGTGGGGGTCGACGACAACAACATAGTCCTGACCGCGCGCAGCGGCCACGCGGCTCTCAAGTACAGGCTCGAGGTGCTCGGCATCTCGATGAGCCCCGAAAGGCTGGACAGCTTCTATCAGGAGTTCCTCAGGCTCGCCGACCAGAAGAAGCAGGTCAGCGACGACGACCTGCTGGTGCTCGCCGGAGCCCACAGACAGGAGACGGCCCACGTGCGCCTGGACTATCTCCAGGTCACGAGCGGACGCGGCCTTAAACCCGTTGCCAGCATAGGCCTGGACATTTCAGGGGAGAAATTCGAGGCTGCCGCGAGCGGCAACGGTCCGGTCGACGCCGCGATCAACGCGCTCAAGCTCATCATACGCCGTCAGATGACCATCAAGGAGTTCACCATACAGAACATCACCAAGGGCTCCGACGACGTCGGCAAGGTGCACATGCAGGTCGAGCACGACGGCAGGATATACTATGGCTTCGGCGCCGACACCGACATCGTCAGCGCTTCGGTCGAGGCATACATTGACTGCATCAACAAATTCAAGAACTGATGAACACTCTTTTTGACAAGATATGGGACTCGCACGTGGTCTCGGCAATCGACGGCGGCCCCAAGCAGCTCTACATCGACAGGCTCTACTGCCATGAGGTCACGAGCCCCCAGGCGTTCGACGGCCTGAGAGCCAGGGGGATCGGCTGCCTGAGGCCCTCGAAGGTAGTATGCATACCTGACCACAACATCCCCACCCACGATCAGGACAAGCCCATAGCCGACCCCGTGTCGGCGGCGCAGGTCGAGACCCTCAGGCGCAACGCCTCCGAGTTCGGCCTCACGTACTACGGCATGATGGACCCCGGCAACGGCATAGTGCATGTCGTAGGTCCGGAGAAGGGACTCTCGCTGCCCGGCATGACCATAGTCTGCGGCGACTCCCACACTTCCACCCACGGCGCCGTCGGGGCGGTGGCCTTCGGAATCGGCACCAGCGAGGTGGAGATGGCCCTCGCATCGCAGTGCATACTCCAGCAGAAGCCTAAATCCATGCGCATCAGCATCGGAGGCAGGCTCGGCAGGGGCGTGACCGCCAAGGACATGGCTCTCTTCCTGATGATGAAGCTCAGTACTTCCGGAGCCACGGGATATTTTGTGGAATATGCCGGCCAGGCAGTCAGCTCGCTCTCGATGGAGGGCCGCCTGACCCTCTGCAACCTCTCGATCGAGATGGGCGCGAGGGGCGGTTTCATCGCACCCGACGAGACCACGTTCGAATACCTCAAGGGCAGGGAATACTCCCCGAAGGGAGAGGACTGGGACAGGGCGGTGGAATACTGGAAGACCCTGCGCAGCGGCGACGACGCCGTGTTCGACAGGGAGCTCAGCTTCGACGCCTCCGAGATCTCGCCCATGATCACCTACGGCACGAACCCCGGCATGGGCATGTCCATAGACGGCACCATACCCTCCGACGCCAGTCCCAAGGCTCTGGCCTATATGGGACTCGAGGCCGGCCGCCCTCTGCTCGGCCACAAGGTCGACTACGTCTTCCTCGGAGCCTGCACCAACGGGCGCATAGAGGATTTCCGCGCCTTCGCCTCATTGGTGAGGGGCAGGAGGAAGGCCGACGGGGTCACCGCCTGGCTGGTTCCGGGCTCCTGGGCCGTGAAACGGCAGATCGAGGAGGAGGGCCTTGACAGAGTGCTCGGCGAGGCGGGATTCGAGGTGCGCCAGCCCGGCTGCTCCGCCTGCCTCGCGATGAACGACGACAAGATTCCGGAAGGCAAGTATGCCGTGTCCACGAGCAACCGTAATTTCGAGGGACGCCAGGGTCCCGGTTCGAGGACTCTGCTCGCGAGCCCCCTTACAGCAGCGGCAGCAGCCGTGACAGGAAGAGTAACCGATCCAAGAGAATTGCTATGAAACAGAAATTCGACATAATTGAAAGCACCTGCGTGCCCCTGCCTCTGGAGAACGTGGACACGGACCAGATAATCCCCGCACGCTTCCTCAAGGCCACCACCCGCGACGAGAAGTTCTTCGGAGAGAATCTGTTCCGCGACTGGAGATATCTGCCCGACGGCAGCCCGAACCCCGGTTTCGTGCTCAACGACCCCCGCTACGGCGGCTGCGTGCTCGTGGCCGGCAAGAATTTCGGTTCGGGAAGCAGCCGCGAGCATGCTGCCTGGGCCCTGGCCGGATATGGATTCAGAGCGGTGATCTCCAGCTTCTTCGCCGACATCCACAGGAACAACGAGCTGAACAATTTCGTGCTTCCCGTGACCGTGTCCGAAGCCTTCCTGGCCGAACTTTTCGACTGCATCGCCGCCGACCCCGCGACCAGGGTCAGGATAGACGTGCATGAGCTTGCCGTGACCAACCTTGCGAGCGGAAGGAGCGAGAAGTTCGAGATGAACGCCTACAAGCAGTACTGCTTTCTCAACGCGATGGACGACATAGACTATCTTCTCGCCCACAAGGACAGAATCGAGGAATACGAAAGGAATTCAGCCTTATGATAGAGATAATGGACACCACCCTCAGGGACGGCGAGCAGACTGCCGGGGTCTCGTTCAACGCGAGCGAGAAACTTGCCATAGCCCAGCTGCTCATTGAGGAGCTCCACGTCGACAGGGTCGAAGCGGCATCCGCCAGGGTCTCGAAAGGAGAGTCCGAGGGATTCCGCCGCATCTGCTCGTGGGCGGCCTCCTGCGGCTGTCTCGACAGGATAGAGGCTCTCGGCTTCGTGGACGGGGGTGTCTCGGTCGACTGGATAGCCGGCAACGGGGGCAAGGTGGTCAACGTGCTCTCCAAGGGGTCTCTGCGCCATTTGAGCGGGCAGCTCCGCAAGACCCCGGAGCAGCATCTCGCCGATATAGCGGCGGTGCTGGAGCTTGCAGTCGCCAAGGGCATGACGGCCAACATCTATTTGGAGGACTGGTCCAACGGCATAGTCGATTCGCCCGACTACGTGCGCTTCCTGCTCGACGGGCTGAGCCGTCTGCCGGTCAGGAGGGTGATGCTCCCCGACACTTTGGGTATCTTCAATCCCTGGCAGGTCGAGAAATACTGCGGGGAAATGCTTTCTCTCTACCCGGACCTGCATTTCGACTTCCACGCCCACAACGACTACGGGCTTGCGGTAGCCAACACTCTCGCCGCCGCGAAAGCCGGCGTCCACGGCGTGCACACCACCGTGAACGGCCTCGGTGAAAGAGCGGGCAACGCGCCTCTCGCGAGCGTCACCGCCGGTCTGAACGATCAGGTCGGGCGCCGTGTCGCCCTGGATGAAAGCCGGCTGACCCACGTCTGCAGATATGTGGAGAGCATCTCAGCTGTCAGGATACCGGGCAACGAGCCCGTGGTGGGGGAGAACGTGTTCACCCAGAGCAGCGGGGTGCATGCCGACGGCGACAAGAAGGACAACCTCTACGCCAATCGCCTGCTTCCCCAGAGATTCGGCCGCATCAGGACATACGCCCTGGGCAAGGTCAGCGGCAAGGCCAACATCATCAACAATCTCGACAAGCTAGGAATCAAGCTCACCGAGCAGCAGGTGAAGCTGGTGACTGCAAGGGTCGTGGAACTGGGCGACAAGAAGGAGACGGTGACCGCCGAGGACCTGCCTTTCATCGTGGCCGACGTCCTCAAGAGCGCCGGACCGGCGACTGCGGACAACATCCACATCGTGAACTACTCGCTCCAGCTTGCCAGAGGCATGCGCCCGGTGGCCATAGTCAAGGTGAGCATCCACGGAAAGGAGTATGAGGCGTCATCGCCCGGCGACGGCCAGTACGACGCCTTCATGAAGGCCCTGTGGATCATCTACGCCAGGCTGGGCAAGGAGCATCCGGTGCTCACGGACTATCAGGTCAGCATTCCTCCGGGAGGAAAGACCGACGCCCTCGTGGCCACCACGATTTCGTGGAAGAACGGGGACAGCGAATTCAAGACAAGGGGCATAGACTCCGACCAGACGGAAGCCGCCATCAAGGCTACCGTCAAGATGCTGAACATTATAGAGAACATAAACATCAAGAACTGAAATGAAACTCAGGATAGCACAGCTTCCGGGGGACGGAATCGGCCCCGAGGTCGTGGCCCAGGCGGCGAAGGCCATAGACGCCGTCTGCGCAAGATTCGGACATGAAGTCGAGTACAGATACGCAAGCGTGGGGGCCTGCGCGATCGACAGATACGGCGACGCCTTTCCCGAGGAGACCTACCGCATCTGCCTCGAAAGCGACGCGGTCCTCTTCGGAGCGGTCGGCGACCCCCGCTACGACAATGACCCCGCAGCCAGGGTCAGGCCGGAGCAGGGTCTGCTCGCGATGCGCAAGAAGCTCGGACTCTACGCCAACCTGAGGCCGGTGGAGACTTTCCCCGCCCTGATTGACAAGTCGCCTCTGAAGAGGGAGCTTGTCGAGGGGGCCGACTTCGTGTGCGTGCGTGAGCTCACCGGAGGAATGTATTTCGGCGAGAAAGGCCGGCGCGACGGCGGCGACACCGCCTACGACACCAATGTCTACAGCCGCTTCGAGATCGAGCGCATCCTCAGGCAGGCATATTCCCTCGCCAGGCTCAGAAGGCGCCATCTGACCATGGTCGACAAGGCCAACGTCCTCGAGTCCTCCCGCCTGTGGAGACAGGTCACACAGGAGATGTCGGCAGAATATCCCGACGTGCAGACCGACTACATGTTCGTGGACAACGCCGCGATGAAGCTCATCACCAACCCCAGGTTCTTCGACGTGCTCGTCACCGAGAACACTTTCGGCGACATCCTGACCGACGAGGCGAGCTGCATCTCCGGTTCGATGGGTCTGCTCGCGTCCGCGTCGATAGGCGAGCGCACCGGCGTCTATGAACCGATCCACGGCTCATATCCCCAGGCTGCGGGCAAGGACATCGCCAACCCGCTGGCGACGATACTTTCGGCCGCGATGATGTTCGAGACAGCCTTCGGACTCAAGGAGGAGGGCGCGGCGCTGCGCAACGCCGTCAGGGAGAGCATCGAGGCGGGCTTCGTCACCGAGGACCTCGCCGACGGAGCCGTCGCCCGCAGGACTTCGGAGGTGGGCGACTGGGTGGCCGCAAGGATATCGGAAGAGAAATAAACAACAAAAAATCAGAATATCATGGTAGAACTGGACTGGTCAAATCTCGCATTCAGCTATCGCAAGACCAACGCGATCATCATCAGCAGATTCAAGGACGGCAAATGGTCGGAACCCGAAATCTCCAACGACTTCGACTTCCATCTCAACGCCTTCGCCGGCGTCTTCCACTACGCCAACTCCTGCTTCGAGGGGCTCAAGGCCTTCAGGGGAGCGGACGGGAAGGTGAGGATCTTCCGTCCCGACGAGAACGCAAGGCGCCTGATACGCAGCGCGGCGAGGATAGGCATGGCCGCACCTCCCGAGGAACTCTTCATCAGGATGTGCCGCATGTGCGTACACGAGAACCTCGACTTCCTGCCGCCTTTCGGCTATAACGCGTCGCTCTACATACGCCCCGTGCTCGAAGGGATTAACCCCCAGATCAACATAGTCTCCTCCGAGGAGGTGATGTTCGCGGTGATGTGCCTGCCCGTGGGGACCTACGCCGACTCGAAGCCCCTGACTCCCGTGAGCGCGGTCATCTCCAGGGACTTCGACAGGGCAGCACCCAACGGCACGGGAGCCTATAAGATCGCGGCCAACTATGCGCTCGCCTTCTATCCCTACAATGCCGCCCACCGTCTTGGCTATACCGAACTTCTCTTCCTCGACCCCGCAACCAAGACCAAGGTCGACGAGTTCGGCTCGTCCAACTTCCTCGCCATCAAGGGCGACACCTACGTGACCCCGCTTTCGGACAGCGTGCTGCCCTCGATAACCAACAAGTCTCTCCAGACCCTGGCCGCCGACCTCGGACTGAAGGTGGAGAAGCGCGTGATTCCCGTGGAGGAAATCGCCGAATTCGACGAAATCGACGCCTGCGGCACGGCCGTGGTGATCACGCCTGTCAAGTCCATCGACGACAAGCCCAGGCTCGAAGGAGACGTGGTCTCAAGGACCTGGAGGATGCCTTCTGGCGACGAGTGCGGCAAGGTCAGCAGAAAGCTGTTCCAGATGATACGAGGAATCCAGAACGGAGAGGAGCCCGACATCCACTCCTGGTGCTATGAGCTCTAGGCCATGAAGCTGTTCAGTGATAAGCTTGTCGCCGAGGCCTGCTCAGCCTGCAACGTGTCCGACCTCTCGCACGCCACTATCGGAGAGATTCTGCTTGCCGCGCAGTATCTCGAGAACAAGACGGGCATCCCCTTCGTCCGCATGGACCAGGGCTCTCCCGGCCTGCCTGTCAACCGCTACGGCGTAGAGGCGGAGAAGAAGGCTCTCGACTCCGGCATCTGCTCGCAGTATCCCGCCGCAGAAGGGTTCAATGGGCTGAAGGAGGCCGCCTCCCGTTTCGTGAAGGCCTTCATCGACGTGGACATCGACCCGCGCGGCTGCGTGCCCACGACCGGTTCGGTGGAGGGCACCTTCGCGGCGTTCATAGCGTGTACGCAGAGGATTCCAGGCAAGAACAAGGTTCTGTTCATAGACCCGGGCTTCCCCATACAGAAGTCCCAGCTGCGCATACTCGGCATAGAATGGCGGAACTTCGATGTCTATTCCTGGAGGGGAGCAGAGAAACTGCGCTCCAGGCTTGAGGAGGAGCTTGCTTCCGGCGACATCGCCGCCATAATCTATTCCAACCCCGACAATCCTGCCTGGATATGCCTCGAGGAGGAGGAACTGGAGGTGATAGGCGAGCTCGCCACCAGGTATGACGCGGTGGTGCTCGAGGATCTGGCATATTTCTGCATGGACTACCGCAAGGAGCTCGGCAGGCCGTTCGAGCCGCCGTATCTGCCTACCGTGGCGCGCTATACCGACAACTACATCCTGCTGCTCTCGGCGTCCAAGATATTCAGCTATGCCGGTCAGCGCATCGCGATGATGTGCATCAGCGACGGACTCTTCAACAGGAGATATCCCGCCCTGGCGGAGAGGTACTGCGACTCCGGCGTGTTCGGTGTCACCCTGACCGCCTCAATCCTCTACATGATCACCAGCGGCTGCACCTACAGCACCCAGTTCGGCTACATGGAGATGCTGAACCTCTCCTGCGAGGGCGTCATCGATTTCGTGGGCGACACTCGGGAGTACGCGGCCAGGACGCGCCGCATCAAGGAGATCATGCTGCGCCACGGCTTCCACGTGGTCTACGACAAGGACATCGCCCAGCCCGTCGGCGACGGATTCTTCTTCACGGTCGGCTATGAGGGTCTCAGCGGCGACGAGCTTGTCGTGGAACTCATGCACTACGGCGTCAGCTGCATCAGCCTGTCGACTACCGGCAGCCTGCAGCAGGGCGTGCGCGGGTGCAGCAGCCGCATGCGCGAGGACCTCTATCCGCTGCTCGAGGAGAGAATGGCGGAATTCGAAAAAGACCATCCCGTAAGATGAAATATCACAAGATCGTAATCGACGAACCCTTCGAATTCGAAGCCGGAGGGCGGCTGGACAGGCTTGAGCTCGTCTACCACACTTCAGACCGGGAATACCGCCCCGGCGAGACCGTAGTTTGGATATGCCACGCCCTCACGGGCAATTCCAATCCCGAAGACTGGTGGCCGCAGACCGTCGGCAAGGGGAGGCTCTTCGACCCGGACAAATACTACATCGTGTGCGCCGGCATGCTGTGTTCGCCCTACGGCTCCAGCTCTCCGGCGTCCGTGAATCCCGCTACCGGCAGGCCGTATATGATGGACTTCCCCAAGACCACCGTGCGCGACGTCGTCAGGGCCAACATACTGGTGCGCAAGCACCTCGGAATCGAGCACATCGACCTTATGATAGGGCCGTCGATAGGCGGCTTCCAGGCTCTGGAATGGGTCATCATGGAGCCTGACATGGTCTCCGACGCAGTCTTTCTCGCCACCTCCACCCGCGTGACGCCCTACATGACCGCCTTCAACGAATCGCAGCGCATGGCGCTCGAGGCGGATCCGGAGTTCATGGAAGCGGAAAGCCTGGATTCGGGAAAGGCCGGACTCGCCTGCGCGCGCTCCATCGCCCTGATTTCCTACAGAACCTTCGAGGGCTACAACCGCACGCAGCAGGAGCCTGACAAGGAGACGTTGTTCGCGGGCCGCGCCTGCTCGTATCAGCGCTATCAGGGGAAGAAGATGGTCGACAGGTTCGACGCCTACTGCTACTGGTATCTGACCTGGATGCTTGACAGCCAGAACGTGGGCAGGGGCCGCGGGGGAGTGGAGGCCGCGCTCGCGCAGATCAAGGCCGACTGCCTCGTGGTGAGCATCGACAGCGACGTGCTCTTCCCGCCCGCGCACGGCAAGGCCACGGTCGCCGAGCTCCGGCATGCAAGATATGCGGAAATCAGCTCCGCCTTCGGCCACGACGGTTTCCTTATCGAGAACGACCAGCTGGTCGGCATCCTGCAGCCACTGCTAGATAAACTAGATAAATATGATCGATGACTGACTGCGGAAGGGGTGCTTCCTCAGGAGAGGTTCCGCTGCGCTCCATCGATGCTCCGGAGCATCGCCCGCTCACAGCCGCGGGCGGCTAGCCTCTCAGGCAGCCCACCGGCCTTACGGCGCGCAATACGATGAATAAGTTCAACAAAAAAGCAATAATATGATGAAAAGACTGATTTTCGCAGGCCTCGCCCTGATAGCGGGCATGCAGCTTGCCGGGGCCCAGACCCTCGAGAAGATGATCTGGTTCAACGAACCCGAACACTGGGAGATCAAGGACAACGCCCTCACGATGTCCGTCACACCTCAGAGCGACTACTGGCGCATATCCCACTACGGCTTCACCGTCGACGACGCGCCCTTCTACTACACCACCTACGGCGGCGAATTCGAAGTCAAGGTCAAGATATCCGGCGACTACAAGGTGCGCTTCGACCAGGCCGGCCTGATGCTCCGTATCGACAAGGAGAACTACATCAAGACCGGAATCGAATACGTCGACGGAAAGTTCAACCTCAGCACAGTCGTCACCCACCACACCTCCGACTGGAGCGTAATCACCCTCGACGAGCCCGTCCCCTACATCTGGATCAAGGCCGTCAGGAGGCTAGACGCCGTGGAGATATTCTACTCGTTCGACGATGTGAACTATGTGATGATGCGCAACTGCTGGCTGCAGGACAACTCGCCCGTGATGGTGGGGCTCATGGCCGCATGCCCCGACGGCCATGGATTCGAAGCCAGGTTCGAGAATTTCAGCGTGAAGCACCTTCCCGACCAGCGCCGCCTCGAATGGCTTGAGGAGAATCCCGAATAAGCGAATTTTGATTATTTTTGCACCTGCAAAAAGAGTGCAGAAATGAAAGTGATGAAATTCGGCGGCACCTCCGTCGGAAACGCAGAAAGAATAAGAAACGTGGCCGGACTCTCAGCAGAATCCGGCCGCAATCTCGTCGTGGTCTCGGCCGTGTCCGGAACCACCAACTCGCTGGTCGAATTCTCCGACTACCTCTACAACGGCAACCCCGACGGAGCCAAGGACGTGGTCTCACGCCTGGAGGCCTCCTACGACGTGCTGATCCGGGAACTCTACCATACGGAGGAGGCGGCCTGCAAGGCCAGGACCTACGTGCAGGAAGTCTTCAGCTACCTGCGCACCATGACGCGGCAGCTCTTCACCACGGCCGAGGAGAAGGTGGCGCTGGCCCAGGGAGAACTTATCTCCAGCCATCTGCTCAGCTGGTACCTCGAAGAGGCGGGCGTGAAGGTGTGCCTGCTTCCCGCCCTCGAGTTCATGAAGATCGACGGCCGCGGCGAGCCTGATACCGACTACATAAAGACGGAGCTGAACGCCCTGATCGAAAAGCATCCCGAGGCCGAACTCTTCGTGACCCAGGGTTTCATCTGCCGCAACCTGCACCACGAGATCGACAACCTGAAGCGCGGAGGCTCCGACTACACCGCATCCCTTGTCGGGGCGGCCGTCGGCGCAGAGGAGATACAGATCTGGACCGACATCGACGGTCTGCAGAACAACGACCCCAAGATCGTCGAGAACACCGCTCCGGTGCGCCACCTCCATTTCGACGAGGCTGCCGAACTCGGATATTTCGGAGCCAAGATACTCCACCCGACCTGCATACAGCCGGCCAAGTTCGCGAACATCCCCGTGCGTCTGCTCAACACCATGGCCCCCGCCGCCCCCGGCACGCTGATCGACAACGTGCGCGACCGCGGAAGCATCAAGGCCGTGGCCGCCAAGGGCAACATCACCGCCATCAGCATACGCTCGTCGAGAATGCTCCTCGCACACGGCTTCCTGCGCCGCGTATTCGAGATTTTCGAGAGCTGGCAGACCTCCATCGACATGATCTGCACCTCCGAGGTGGGAGTGTCGGTGTCGGTCGACAACACTGCCCACCTCAATGAGATAGTCCACGACCTGAAGAAATACGGCACCGTGACCGTCGACATGGACATGTGCATCATCTGCGTGGTCGGCGACATGGACTGGGAGAACGTGGGCTTCGAGACCCGCGCGATGGAAGCCATGAAGGACATCCCCGTGCGCATGGTCTCCTACGGTGGAAGCAACTACAACATCTCCTTCCTGGTGAAGGATGAAGACAAGGTAAGGACCCTGAGGTCCCTCAGCAAATGCCTGTTTGAGAAATGCTGAAAGGTTCTTTTCCCGTCGAGAAGTTCGGGGGCCTCAGGACACCGTTCTACTACTATGACCTCAGGCTGCTGCGCCGCACGCTCGAGACCATAAGGTCCTGCACCGAAGCTATCCCCGAGTTCAAGGTCCACTATGCCGTCAAGGCCAACGCCAACCCCGTGCTGCTTGCCGAAATAGCCGCCGGCGGCCTCGGGGCTGACTGCGTGAGCGGAGGGGAGATAAGGGCGGCCGTGGAAGCCGGTTTCCGGCCCGGCGACATCGTCTACGCCGGAGTGGGGAAGAGCGACGCCGAGATTCTGCTCGCCCTCGAGACCGGCATATCAAGGTTCAACGTCGAATCCGCGGCGGAGCTGGAAGTCATCAGCGAACTTGCGGCCGCGGCGGGAAAGAAGGCCCCCGTAAGCCTGCGCATCAACCCCGACATCGGAGCGCACACGCATTCCAACATAACCACCGGCCTCGCCGAGAACAAGTTCGGCATCAACTACGAGCAGATGGAGGATGTGCTGCGTATGGCGCTGGAGCTGCCGGGCGTCGAATACAAGGGGCTGCATTTCCATATCGGCTCGCAGATTCTCGACATGATGGATTTCGTGGCGCTGTGCAACCGCGTCAATTCCCTGGTCGACGAACTGACCAGGGCCGGTCTGCCGGCGGGCGACATCAACGTGGGCGGCGGCCTCGGGGTGAGCTATGAGCATCCCAATCTGCTGCCCGTGCCCGATTTCAAGTCGTATTTTGAGACCTTCCGCCGCCACCTGAGGCTTCCCGCGGGCACCTGCGTGCATTTCGAGCTTGGAAGGAGCGTGGTCGCGCAGTGCGGCAGCCTGATCTCCAGAGTGCTCTACGTCAAGCAGGGCACCACGAAGCAGTTCGCAGTCATCGACGGAAGCATGACGGAACTCATACGCCCTGCGCTCTACAAGGCATACCACCGAATCGAGAATCTGAGTTCAGAAGGCCCTGAGGAGATATACGACGTGGTCGGTCCGGTCTGCGAGAGTTCCGACGTGTTCCTGAAGGCGGCGCATCTCAACAAGTGCAGCCGCGGAGACCTGCTCGCCATCCGCAGCGCCGGCGCCTACGGCGAAGCCATGGCCTCGCGCTACAACTGCCGCCCGCTCCCGGAAGCGTATTACGACAGATAATCTGACCGGAAACGGAGCAGAAATTGCCCCGTAGCAGGCGAGAACTTGAGAAAAGCCTGCTGCGGGGCAATCTCTGCGCAACAATCTACAATTTCCACCAAGTCTCCAGGTCCGAGGGCATGCGCCAGTCGCCGCGAGGCGACAGCGACACCGATCCCACCTTGGGCCCGTCGGGCAGGCAGGAACGCTTGAACTGCTGGGCGAAGAAGCGCTTCATGAAGGTGGAGAGCCAGTGGCTCACGGTCTCCTCGTCATAACGCCCGGCGAACGCCTTGAGCGCCAGGAAAAGGATCTTCCGGGGGTTGTAGCCGCAGCGGAAGAAATTGTACAGGAAGAAGTCGTGAAGTTCGTAGGGCCCGACCAGGTCCTCGGTCTTCTGGGCTATGCTTCCGTCGTCGGCCGCGGGCACGAGTTCCGGGCTGATCGGAGTGTCGGCGATGTCGAGCAGCACGTCGCGCAGTTCGGAAGTGTCGCCGAAGCGGTTGTTCGCCGCCCAGACCACCAGCGTTCGCACAAGGGTCTTGGGTACGCTCACGTTGACCCCGTACATCGACATGTGGTCGCCGTTGTAGGTGCACCAGCCCAGGGCGAGTTCCGAGAGGTCGCCGGTTCCGACGACTATTCCGCCCTCCTTGCCGGCTATGTCCATGAGCAGCTGCGTGCGTTCGCGCGCCTGGCTGTTCTCGTAGGTCAGGTCGTGAACGTCCTCGTCCTGTCCGATGTCGGCGAAGTGCTGGCGAACCGCCGGGAGTATGGAGATTTCGCGGAAGTCCGTGCCCAGCAGCTCCATTAGCCTGGTCGAATTGTCGTGTGTGCGCCCGCTGGTGCCGAAGCCGGGCATGGTCACGGTGACGATGTTCCTGCGGGGCACTCCGAGCTCGTCGAAGGCCAGCACGGCCACCAGCAGGGCGAGGGTGGAGTCCAGGCCGCCGGAGACGCCTATCACCGCCTTGCAGCAGCGGATGTGTTCCAGACGCGAACTCAGGCCGGCAACCTGGGATGAGAGTATCTCCCGGCAGCGCGCGGCGAGAGCTTCCGGATCGCCCTGAGGTACGAAGGGGTGCGGTTCGACATGCCGCAGCAGCGAGGTGCAGAAGTCGGTGAGGGCCGGCTTGCCGGCGTCTCTTACCTCATATTCTGGGATGCTGCCCGCATAGCCGTAGCAGTGTTCCCTGGTGCGCAGGGTCTCCATCCTCTCGATGTCCACGTCGCCGCAGAGCAGGCTGGAGCCGCGCTGGAAACGTCGGCTTTCGGCTATCAGGGAGCCGTTTTCATATATCAGTGAGGAGCCTGCCCAGACGAGGTCCTGGGTGGACTCTCCGTAACCGCAGGAGCAGTAGAGGTAGGCCGCGAAAAGCCGCGACGAGGTGGCGGACACGAGCATCTTCCTGTATTCATGCTTCATGAGCACCTCGTTGCTGGCGGAAAGGTTGATGATCAGCTGTGCGCCGGCCAGCGCGGCCCATGAGCTCTGGGGCACGGGAGACCAGAGGTCCTGGCAGATCTCCACCCCGAACAGGGCGTTTCCCACCCTGAAGAGCTGACGGACGCCGAAAGGTATGTCCTTCTGCCCGGCGAAGTCCACGCCGACGCAGAGCCCGGGCAGCTTGTCGGCGGATTCGAACCAGCGCGGCTCGTAGAACTCGCCGTTGCCTGCGAGGTAGGTCTTTGGAACGATTCCGATGATCTTCCCGCCCCTCGAGACCACGGCGCAGTTGTACAGCCGGCCGCGCCAGCGCATCGGTGTGCCGAACACCAGCACGCAGTCCATTCCTGCCGACATCCTCACGATGTCGGCGCAGCTCTGCTCGGCCTTGTCGACGAGTGTCTGCTGGCCGAAGAGGTCGGCGCAGGTGTAGCCGGTGACGCTGAGCTCGGGGAAGGCAACTATCGAGACTCCGCGTATGACCGCGTCGTTCACGAGATTGAGTATCTCCCTGGTGTTGGATGCAGGGTCGGCCACATGCACCCTTGGCATCGCCGCCGCCACTCTCAGAAAGCCGTAATTCTCCATAAGTCCGTTTTTCAGGCGCTAATATACAACATCCTTGTGGGGGCGGCAAAAATTTTTGGTGCCGGGATGTTGCAAGAAAAAAATTTTTTCTAAATTTGCCCCTTGAATTTTGGAACGAATGTACAGCATGAATGTATACAGCCAGCAGCAGATGCAGCAGCAGGGCCAGTCACAGGTTCTGCGTCTCTTTGCGTGCTGACCAGCCGGCACACATGTCAGGCAGACATTCATCTTGTTGATATTCAGGCTGGCCCGGTACGGACCGGCCTTTTTTGTTGACATCTAATTTATACTCTTATGGATAGATTTGACCTCGTTAAGGAATCCTTCGAAAAGAAGGCGGTGAAAGTGGAGAGTCCTTCGCGCAAGACCTCCGATTATTTCGGCGAACTCGTGTTCGACCGCACCAAGATGCACAAGTATCTCGACGCCGGAAGCCTCAAGGCCCTTCTGGAGTGTATCGACAACGGCATCCCCCTCGACCGCGAGACCGCCGACGGAGTGGCGCGCGGAATGAAGGAGTGGGCTATGGAGAACGGCGTCACGCACGTCACCCACTGGTTCCAGCCCCTCACCGAAGGCACGGCCGAAAAGCATGACTCCCTTATCGACTACGACGGAAAGGGAGGAGTCATCGAGACCTTCAGCGGCAAGGATCTCGTTCAGCAGGAACCCGACGCCTCGTCTTTCCCCAGCGGCGGAATCCGCGCCACCTTCGAGGCCAGAGGCTACACCGCCTGGGACCCCACCTCGCCCGTCTACATCCAGGACGACACGCTCTGCATACCCACCGTGTTCATCTCCTACACCGGCGAGGCCCTCGACTACAAGACGCCCCTGAAACGCGCCCTCAAGGCCGTGAGCGACGCCGCACTGCCCATCTGCAGGCTCTTCGACCCCTCCGTGAGCAAGGTTTACTCCTACCTCGGCTGGGAACAGGAATACTTCCTCGTGGACGAGTCGCTCTATTCGGCGCGCCCCGACCTCATGATTACCGGCCGTACGCTGATGGGACACAATTCGTCGAAGAACCAGCAGCTCGACGACCACTACTTCGGCTCCATCCCCAGCCGCGTGGCCGCTTTCATGAGGGAGCTCGAGATAGCGGGACACCGCCTCGGCATACCCCTCAAGACCCGCCACAACGAAGTGGCCCCCAACCAGTTCGAGCTTGCGCCGATCTACGGCGAGACAAACCTTTCCAACGACCAGAACCAGATAGTGATGAACCTGATGAACAAGATCGCCCGCAAGCACGGCTTCGTGGTGCTCTTCCACGAGAAGCCTTTCGAGGGCGTGAACGGTTCGGGCAAGCACAACAACTGGTCGCTCGGCACCGACACCGGAGTCCAGCTCTTCGCCCCCGGCAAGGACCCCAACGGCAACCTGCAGTTCATCGCCTTCTTCGTCAACGTGCTCGCCGCGGTGCAGAAGCACAACGCCCTGCTCAAGGCGTCCATAGCTTCGGCCACCAACGCCTACCGCCTCGGCGCCAATGAAGCACCCCCTGCAATCGTGTCGGCCTTCCTCGGCACCACTATGACCAACGTGCTGCGCAAATTGCTCGAGGTGCCTTCCGACACCCCCATCGAGATTTCCGGCAAGAAGGGGAAGAGCGTAGGCCTGATAGAGATTCCCGAGATCTTCGTCGACAACACCGACCGCAACAGGACTTCGCCTTTTGCGTTCACCGGCAATCGTTTCGAATTCAGAGCTGTCGGATCAAGCGCCAACTGCGCAAGCGCCATGACGACGCTCAACGCTGCCGTGGCCGAGCAGCTCACCGTCTTCAAGGCCGCGGTCGACAAGGAGCTCGCAGCCGGCAAGCCGGTCAACGTGGCGGTGATGGACGCGCTCAAGCCCATAATCGCTTCGGTTATCGACGTGGTCTGCTTCGACGGCAACGGCTACACCGAGGAATGGAAGAAGGAGGCGGAGCGCCGCGGGCTCGACGTGGAGACCAGCGTGCCGGAGATGATAAAGGATTTCGTGAAGCCGGAATCAATCAAACTTTTCACCTCCACGGGCGTCTACACCGAGAAGGAGCTCGAGGCCCGCAACGAGGTGAAGTGGGAGACCTACTGCAAGAAGGTTCAGATCGAGTCCCGCGTGATGGTCAGGATGGCCACCAACCACATCATCCCCGCGGTGCTGGAGTACAAGACCAAGCTGCTCAAGGACATCGCCCTCACCAAGGAGATCTTCGGCGACACCACCAGGTGCTCCTACGAACTCGACCTGCTCGGAAAGATCAACTCCTACGTGGAGGAGGTGCATCAGAAGGCCGCCGAGATGAAGGAGGCACGCAAGAACGCCAACGCCATCGAGGACATCTACAAGAAGGCCGTTGCATATCATGAGATTGCCGAGAGTCTTGCCGACCTGCGCAAGCCTATCGACAAGCTCGAGGACATCGTCGACAACAAGATGTGGCCGCTGCCCAAGTATCGCGAACTTCTTTTTATCAGCTAGCTCATGGGTCAAGGACTGTACAGAAGAGAGAACGAGCACGACGCATGCGGCGTCGGAATGGTGGTCAACATACGCGGCGACAAGTCGCATGAACTTGTGGAGAAGGCGCTTGCCGTTCTCGAGAACATGCGCCACCGCGGAGCCGAGGGAGCTGACGGGAAGTCCGGAGACGGAGCCGGGATAATGATTCAGATACCACACGAATTCATCCTGCTCCAGGGCATACCTGTTCCCGAGAAAGGCCGCTACGGCACCGGTCTGGTTTTCTTGCCGAAAGACCAGGCCGCTGCCGGCCGCATGCTTGATCTCATAAGAAACGAAACCGAAGCTGCGGGCTGCTCCCTGATGCATGTCAGGGAGGTGCCCGTAAATTCTTCATGTCTGGGTGCACAGGCCCTGAGGACAGAGCCGCGCATCGTGCAGATTTTCGTCACGAGCCGGGAGTACGTCGAGAATGCAGAGCTGGAGCAGCGTCTCTACCGCATACGGCGCCACATCGAGCTCCGCGACAGCGGATGCTACATCTGCTCGCTGTCGACCCGCAACATGGTCTACAAGGGCATGCTCACGAGCCTACAGCTCAGAGAATATTTCACCGACCTGACCGACAGATGGCTCACGAGCGCGATGGCTACAGTGCATTCGCGCTTCTCGACCAACACCTTCCCGCAGTGGAGCCTTGCGCAGCCTTTCAGGATGCTCTGCCACAACGGGGAGATAAACACCATACGCGGCAACCGCAACTGGATGAAGGCCAGGGAGAGCGTGCTCAACTCCGGCGCACTCGGCGACATCTCCGACATAACGCCTCTGCTCCAGCCCGACATGAGCGATTCGGCCAGCCTCGACAATGTGCTCGAATTCCTGACGATGAGCGGTCTGAGCCTGCCCCAGGCGATGTCGGTGCTGGTGCCCGAAAGTTTCAACGAGAAGAATCCGATATCCGAAGATCTGCGTGCATACTATGAATACCACTCCATCCTGATGGAGCCCTGGGACGGACCTGCGGCGATTCTTTTCAGTGACGGCCGGTATGCAGGCGGAATGCTCGACCGCAATGGCCTGCGTCCCGCACGATACACGATTACCCGGAGCAACATGCTCGTCGTGGCGAGCGAAGTGGGAGTGCTCGGCATCGACCCCACCGAAATCGCAGAGAAAGGCCGTCTCGAACCCGGAAAGATGCTGCTCGTCGACACCGTCGAGGGCAAGATATACTACGACGCCGACATCAAGGCGCGTCTCGCAAGCGAGCATCCCTACAGGCAGTGGCTGAACGCCAACCGCATACAGCTCGAGGACCTGCGCAGCGGCCGCAAGGTGGAGCACGACGAGCCCGAGCTGCGACGCCGGGAACTGATGTTCGGCTACACTGCCGAAGACATAGAGAACACTGTCACTCCCATGGCGACACGGGGGACGGAGGCCACGTCCGCGATGGGCAACGACACGCCCCTCGCGGTGATCTCCCAGAAGCCGCAGCTGCTGTTCAACTACTTCCGCCAGCAGTTTGCCCAGGTCACCAATCCTCCGATTGACCCCATCAGGGAGCAGACCGTGATGTCGCTCTTCGAATACATAGGCAGGGTGGGTGCCGGCATACTGACCCCCGACGAGAACAACTGCAAGATGGTCCGCCTGCCTCACCCCATACTTACCAACACCCAGCTTGACCTGCTCTGCAACATACGCTACAAGGGGTTCAAGACCGTCAAGCTGCAGATGACTTTCGACTGCCCCGACAGGGGGCAGGACGCGGCCGGCAATCTGCGCAGGGCTCTCAGATCACTGTGCACCAAGGCTGAGCAGTCGGTCGATGACGGCGCGAACTACATCATCCTTTCCGACCGGGGCGCCGACCCCTCCCACGCCGCCATACCTTCGCTGCTGGCGACAAGTGCAGTGCATCACCACCTGATTGCAGCGGGGAAGCGTGTGCAGACCGCCCTGATCGTCGAGAGCGGCGAGATACGCGAGACCATGCACGCTGCCCTTCTGTTGGGCTACGGGGCTTCCGCCATCAATCCCTACATGGCCTTCGCGATAATCTCCGACCTCACCCGTCGCGGAAAGATACAGCTCGACTATGCGACTGCGAGGGCCAACTACATCGAGGCCATGAAGAAAGGCCTGTTGAAGATAATGGCCAAGATGGGTATCTCCACCATACGTTCCTACCGTGGAGCCAGAATCTTCGAAAGCATAGGCCTTGGCGACGACCTGCTCAAGGAATATTTCGGAACCGAAAGCGGTCCGGTGGGGGGCATAGGTCTGAAGACCATAGCCGCCGACGCGCTGCATTTCCACTCAAGGGCCTGCGCCCGGGAGATAAACATGGACTTCCTTGCCGACGAGGGGCTCTTCCACTACCGCAAGCAGGGAATAAAACACGCCTGGAATCCCGACACCATAGCCGCCCTGCGGACCGCAACCCGGCTCGGCAGCTACAGGAAATTCAAGGAGTACACTTCTTACTGCGACAATCCCGACGAGCCCGTGTTCCTGCGCGATTTTCTCGATTTCAAGCGCAATCCCATCGACATCTCGAAGGTGGAGTCCGAGGAAGAGATTCTGAAACGCTTCACCGTCAGCGCAATGAGTTTCGGTGCTCTGAGCATCGAGGCCCACGAGACCATAGCCCTGGCGATGAACCGGCTCGGGGCCCGCTCCAACACCGGCGAGGGAGGGGAGGACAGCCGCCGCTACCATGAAGAGGTCGACGGAGTCTCCCTGTCGAGCAAGATAAAGCAGGTGGCGTCGGGACGCTTCGGCGTCACAGCGGAATATCTCGTGAATGCCGAGGAGATTCAGATCAAGATAGCCCAGGGTGCCAAGCCGGGAGAAGGCGGACAGCTTCCCGGCTTCAAGGTCAACGAGATAATCGCGAAGACCAGGAATTCGATTCCCGGCATCTCGCTCATATCTCCGCCGCCCCACCACGACATCTACTCCATCGAGGACCTTTCTCAGCTGATTTTCGACCTCCGGAACGTGAACCCGCAGGCCGCAGTCAGCGTGAAGCTCGTGGCGGAGAGCGGAGTGGGCACCATCGCCGCCGGCGTCGCTAAAGCGAAGGCCGACCTGGTGGTGATCTCGGGAGCGGAAGGAGGCACTGGGGCTGCTCCGGCCTCCTCGATGCGCTTCGCCGGCGTGAGTCCTGAAATAGGCCTCTCCGAGGCCCAGCAGACCCTCGTTCGCAACGGCCTCAGGGGCAGCGTAAGGCTACAGGTCGACGGACAGCTGAAGTCGGGGCGCGACGTGGTCATCATGGCTCTGCTCGGAGCCGACGAATTCGGCTTCGGCACCATGGCGCTCATAGTGCTCGGCTGCGTGATGATGCGCAAATGCAACCTCAACACCTGCCCCACCGGCGTGGCCACGCAGGATCCTGAACTGCGCAGGCATTTCAGCGGCAGGGCCGAATATCTCGAGACCTGCTTCCGCTTCCTCGCCCGCGAAGTGAGGGAGTATCTGGCCGAAATGGGCTTCACCAGGCTCGACGACATCATCGGCCGCACTGAACTGCTCATTCGCAAGCCGGTCGACCCTTCCCTCAAGGCCTCCAGAATAGATTTCTCCCGCATGCTGCACAAGGAGGAGAACCCGCACACCACGCTGTACCACTCCGCAGACCAGTTTTTCCGGCTTCCGGAAGTCAAGGACGACGAGATCGTCAGGGCCGCGCGGCCTGCAATAGAGTGGAAAGAGGAGATAAGCCTCGAATACAACATCTGCAATACCGACAGGGCGCTCTGCACCATGCTGAGCGGCAGGATAGCCCGCAAATACGGAGAGCAGGGCCTGCCGGATTTCACCGTCAACATCAAGTTCAAAGGTTCCGCCGGCCAGAGTTTCTGCGCCTTCCTCGCCCACGGAGTCAACGTGCGGCTTGAAGGCGAGACCAACGACTACTTCGGCAAGGGCCTCAGCGGAGGCAGGGTGGCCATAAGGCCTTTCTCCCGTTCTGCCTACAAGGCCGAGGACAACATCATAGCCGGCAACACCGGCCTCTACGGAGCGACTTCCGGGGAGATGTACGTCAACGGCCAGGTCGGACAGAGATTCGCCGTACGCAATTCCGGCGCCACCGCGGTCGTGGAAGGCGCCGGCGACCATTGCTGCGAATATATGACAGGAGGCAGGGTTGTGGTCCTCGGACCCGTCGGCAGGAACTTCGCTGCCGGCATGTCCGGCGGCATGGCATACGTGCTCGACCCTGAGCACGTTTTCGACTACTACTGCAACATGGACATGGTCGAGATCGGCCTGATCGAGGACGTCGCCGACCGCAGGGAGCTTCACGAACTCATACGCCAGCACTATCTCTATACCGGCTCCAGCCTCGCGAGGACCATTCTCGACGACTGGAACAGGTTCGAGGGCGATTTCGTGAAGGTTGTTCCGATAGAGTACAAGCAGGTGCTCCAGGAGGAGAGGCTGCGCGCGATACGGCAGAAGGTCCAGGACATTCAAATGCAATACTAGAATGGGCAATTACAAGGCATTTCTTACTGTTCCCCGCAAGGAAGCGGGCTACAGGCCTGTACACGACAGGATAATGGATTACGGAGAGGTGGAGCAGACGCTGAACATCAACGACCGCAAGCTCCAGGCTTCGAGGTGCATGGACTGCGGGGTCCCGTTCTGCAATATGGCGTGCCCCCTTGGGAACCGTCCCCCGGAATGGAATGACGCGGTGTGGAGGGGTGACTTCGAGCTTGCCTACCGGTTGCTCAACGCCACCGACGACTTTCCCGAGTTCACCGGGAGGGTGTGCCCCGCGCTGTGCGAGAAGGCCTGCGTGCTCAACCTTACGATTCACGAGCCGACCACCAACCGCGAGAACGAGGCGGCTATCACCGAGATCGCATTCCGCGAGAATTACGTCCGCACCGAGTGCCATGAGCCCAACGGCCGCAGGGTCGCCGTCATAGGTTCGGGCCCGGCAGGTCTTGTCGCCGCCAACAGGCTGCGCCGTCTAGGCTACGCGGTCACCGTATTCGAGAAGGACGAGGCTCCCGGAGGACTGCTGCGCTACGGAATACCGAACTTCAAGCTCAACAAGGCCATAATCGACCGCCGCGTCCGCGTCATGGAGGCGGAGGGGATTGAATTCCGCTGCAACTCAGCCGTGTCGCCGGAGCAGCTCACGGACTTTGACGCCTGCGTCGTCGCCACGGGCACTCCCCAAGCCAGGGATCTGAAGGTGCCCGGACGCGGCCTCAAGGGTGTTCATTTCGCCCTGGAACTGCTTTCGCAGCAGAACAGGGTCCTTGCCGGGGAGCAGGTTCCGCCGGAGAGCAGGGTCAGCTGCGCAGGCAAGGACGTCCTTGTGATAGGGGGTGGCGACACCGGTTCGGACTGCATAGGCACAGCCCGCAGGCAGGGCTGCAGGAGCGTGACCCAGATCGAGATCATGCCCATGCCACCCGCTGGCCCCGACGACCCCGCGAATCCCTGGCCTGCATGGCCCAGGGTGCTCAGGACCAGTTCTTCTCACGAAGAGGGCTGCACGCGCCGCTGGAACCTGAACACCCTCAGGTTCATTGACGAGGGTGGTGCGGTTGCCGGGGCGGAGGTGCAGACCGTCAGGTGGGAGAAAGCCGAGGACGGGCGCATGACCATGATCCCTGAAGACGGTACGGAGGTTATCAAGGCGGACATCGTGTTCATCGCGATGGGCTTCCTGAAGCCCGAGCTGCCGCAGTCCGTCCCCGACAATGTGTTCTATGCCGGTGACGCGCTGAACGGCGCTTCGCTCGTGGTCCGCGCAATGGCTTCCGGCGTAAGTGCGGCCGCAAAGGTAGACAGACTGTTGCGGGGAGAGACTCTCTGACGCCGCGTCGCGGCATCATCGGACAAAGAAGAAGCCGTCCTCAAAATCGCTTTGGGGACGGCCTTTCCGTTATTCTGCAATGTCAATATTCAGGATATCAGAAAATATTGATTTTTCCTGTCCATGAACAGCTGAAGTGCTTCGGCACCGCCTGCTGGTCAGCGAAGTCAAATTCTATGGTATATGTGCCGTCCGGATTCTTGGTGAGCTTGAGTTCTCCTCCGGTTGCGGCTGCTCCGAATTTCAAATCGCCGTCTTCAAAATATTTGCAATAGGTCGGAGAAAACGTCTCCCTATACATGTTCTCTTTCACTCCAGGCTCGAAAATGCCGGGAGTTACCGTTCCCGGGGTGCCTTTCTGGTCATCCTGCGCCATTGTGTAGGTTCCGGTCATGGGTTCTTCCGTGTATCCGGCGGGGCATATTATCTGGACCACAAGATAGTCCTTGTCGTACGACCATGAATCATCGTACTGCATGAATGTGATATCCCATGCAACGGCATCATCGTAAAGATAATCCATTGCCATTCCGTTTACTACGAACTTATCCGAGGTCTCGGAAGGGAAAGACAGTTCGTGATCTCCGGTCAGGTAATATTCGGTATAGGGATCGGTATTGGGTGCCCCGTTCACTTCTAGCGCTCCTGTATACGTGGCATGTATTTTCACGCCCTCGCGGGTAACGAGCTCGCATTCCACGGTATAGTTGTTCCCGCTTCCGGAAATCTCCACTGTTCCCGAAACCACAAGGCCTACTTTCTGCTCGTGCTGGTCTACGTAGAAATACCGGATGTTCGATCCTACAGGGAAGGGGGAGTTCATCATGCTGGTGCAGTATCCGCTTTCGAATTCGTTTTCCAGCATGTTGTCGGAGGAAATGCTGTAGGTTCCGGGAACGACATGACCGGATGCGTCATATTCCACATTGCCCACTAGTATGAGGTCGTAGCCAGGAACTTCCACCCATCCGTTGTCATCGAGGGCCGAATACATGCTGATATTTATGTTGGCGTTCTTGTAGTCGGCATCGCCCTCGCCTTCGATATATGACGCCGTCACGTCGGCCGCCGTCATGTCAATGTCTTCCTCCACCCAGTCTATGCTGTAGTCAATTCCTTGCTGGGCGCCTCTGTAGACCGCATGGTGGACAGAACCGTCGTCAAGAGTGAACGTAAGTTCGAATACGGAGTTGTCTATGTCGCCGCTGACGTAAAGGCTGCCCTCTTTCAGCATGTGTTTTGCGGCGCCGCTGAAGACGTAGCTGTCTGCCGCCGATATGGTCCAGTCGGCGTACCCGCTTTCCGGATCGAGATCGTACTGCCCGGCGGTGAAGGCCTGGCCGGCTGTTTCCTTGTCGATATTTCTGGTGAGGTATATGACATAATAAGTACCTTCGGGATTAAAGTTGCCATAATTATCCGTAGGTATATCCGAAAGCATCAGGAAATGGGTATAAGTGTCGTATGCGTCGCCGTAGTATATGCCGAGGAACTCGGTACAGGTCACGTCCGTGTCGGCCTCAGGCAGGGTCAAGCCGGCCTGGGTCACGGGAACGCTGAAATTCAGTTCTCCGTATTCCACAAGAACCTCATCGCTGCGGCTTGCGGACGTGTAGTTCGGATCCACCTTGAATTTGACGGTTCCGCTCCCGGAGCAGTCGAAGTCAGAAATCCACGACGCCCCTGACGAGGCCTCGACTGACCTCCCCGATACAGGATTGGCAAGGACGTATTCGATAGTGAAGTCCCCGCCTTCGGCCGGTGCTGAAACTGACTCTGTTTTCGGAAGGAATTCCGTCTCCGGCGGAACGTCCTTACGACATGATGCCGTCATGAACGAGGCGGCAAGGCATGCAAGTAAAAAGAATTTCTTCATCGGTAATACATTTTATGTACAAAAATATTATTTTTGGCTTTCAAAAACATTGACATAGATCAATATACGGGTTACCGTCGGTCCGGGTCAGCGTGACGCGGCGGTTGTCCGGAAAAGTGGAATCAGAAGAATTACAACGATGAAGGACCTCAGGGAACTTATCCGCGAAGAAGGGAATTACGGAATTTCCGATCAGGAGATCGACCGTCTGCTCGACAATATGGAGGAGATATCGGTTCCGGCCAAGACGCCTGTCATACAGACCGGCAAGATCAACACCAACGTCTACCTGATAAAGGAAGGCATCCTGAGGATTTCATATATCAGCGACGTGCGCGAAGTGACCTACGGTTTCGGCGGACCCGGTTCGTTCTTCCTTTCCCCGTCCTCATTCTACATGAACAGGCCTGCCTTCATGCAGGTCGATACCTGCAAGACAGCCGCATCGCTGCTTCGCATGACAAGGGAGCGCTTCTACAGCGTAATGCAGGTCTCGCACGAATTCGCCGCATGGATGTTCAACATCGCGATGTACCAGATATTCATGTGCGAGACGAAGCTGTCGCTGATAAACGGCACAGCCAAGGAACGCTACGTATCCCTGATAAAGAACCGACCGGAGATACTGAAGTACATCTCCAAGAAAAACATAGCGTCGTATCTCGACGTCACTCCGGAATACCTCAGCCGGATAAGCGTCGACCTTTAGCCCGCGACTTTACCTGCCGCTCCGGCCATCCAGAAATGATCCACGGGGCCGTGGCCGTGGCCGATTTCGTATTCCGCCCCTGATTCGATGGCCCCGGCAATATATTTTTTTGCGGACCTGGCGGCATCGTCGGGAGCCATACCCTGGGCAAGATATGAGGCGAGGGCGGATGAAAGGGTGCAGCCGGTGCCGTGGGTGTTGCGTGTACGGATACGTCTGGAGCGCAGTTCGATGCACCTGTCCTCTTCCGCATTGTAGAATATGTCCGTCAGTTCATCCTCGTCGAGATGCCCGGCCTTCATCATCACGGAGACCCTGCCTCCGCAGGAAAGTCGGCGTGCTGCGGCCGGCAGATCGCTTTGGGAAGAGATCTTCATGCCGGACAGAATCTCGGCTTCAGGTATATTGGGCGTGATGATCCGGGCGACGGGAATCAATTCGTCAATCAGCGCTCCCACTGCGTCGGCTTCTATAAGTCTGTCGCCGGAGGTGGCCACCATGACTGGATCCAGCACTATGTTGCGCGCATGATAGTGCAACAGCGTGTCCTTTACCGCCGATATGACCTCTGAAGAGTTCAGCATGCCGATCTTGACCGCATCAGCGCCTATATCGTCAAACACGGCTCGTCCATGCTCCCGCCGCATTCTTTCTACATGGGCAGGGAGCGGCTTTACAAGGTCATGCAGTCACCGCAAGAATTTGCGATGTGGATGTTCGACATTGCAATCTGCCAGATGTCAGGTCCGGAGATGAAACTTTCGCTGCGGATCTTTAGCTCCGGCTAGAATTCCAGGCCTATGGAGAGCTTGGGCATGAAGCCGAACGCGGTGCCGCCTGTCACCGGATAGGAGAATGTGGTCAGGCCGAGGGTCAGATTGAGACCCAGATTCTCGTTGAAGGTCCAGGCCCAGCCGGCGTGGGGCTCGAATTCGGCCGCTTTGGAAAAACGGTTCCCGGGTGCGTCACCGTTCAGGGGACCCATACATCCGAACTTGAAGCCGACCACCGGGGTACTGTTCTTCTTCAGGATATAAGCCTTGTACTCCATGAAGATGTGGGCGAAAGGTGGTGTGGCGCCGGGGACTATGAAAAGACCCGCTCCTGCGCCGAGATAGTGGTGTTCGTCGAACATGTAGCCGTGGGAGGTGTCGACGCCGATCCAGGCGAGATACTGGTTGGTGAGCGAGACGCTTCCCCGATAGCCCTCGGTGCGGTAATGCACGGGGTCGCTCGCCTTGGCGTCCGCACATACGGCGCTGAGCGACAGGGCTGCGGCGCAGAACGCCGCGAAGACGATGAGTTTCTTCATAATATGCCTTTCAGTTAGTTCAGTTTTCTCTGCGGAGATTCCAGAAATGGTCCACCGGACCGTGCCCGTGGCCTATTTCGTAGTCGGCTCCGGACTCGATGGCGTGTGCGATGTAGTCCTTCGCGGCGCTTGCGGCGTCATCCAGGGGATACCCTTGGGCGAGATATGAGGCCAATGCCGACGACAGGGTGCATCCGGTGCCATGAGTGTTCCTGGTATAGATGCGGCGGGAGCGCAGTTCGATGCATCTGTCCTCTTCGGCGTTGTAGAATATGTCCGTGAGTTCGCCGTCGCTGAGGTGGCCGGCTTTCATCATCACGGACACCCTGCCTCCGCAGGAGAGTCTGCGGGCGATTTCGGGAAGTTCACGCTGCGAGGTGATTTTCGTTCCTGCGAGTATCTCGGCTTCGGGTATGTTCGGGGTGATCACCCTGGCCATCGGTATGAGTTCTGTCTTCAGCGAATTGACGGCCGACTCTTCTATGAGCCTGTCACCGGAGGTGGCGACCATCACCGGGTCGAGCACTATGTTCCGGGCGCCGTAATGCGTGAGGCTGTCGCGGACGGTGCGGATGACCTCCGAGGAGTTGAGCATGCCTATCTTGACAGCCTGTGCGCCTATGTCGTCGAACACCGCGGCGATCTGGCCGGTAATCGTCTTTACCGGCACCGGGAACACGTCCCTCACGCCGAGGGTATTCTGTACTACAACCGCGGTCACTGCGCAGGCCGCATAGCCGCCGGTCGCCGAAATGGCCTTTATGTCGGCCTGCTGTCCGGCTCCGCCCGACGGGTCGGTCCCGGAAATCGCAAGCACAATCGGATATTTCTTCATTGCAGGTATTGTTTATACTGTTATCTATTATTGTCTTCGTCGATGTGTTTCTTCAATGTCGCTCTGTCTTGATAGTTGTCTGTTCAGGATACTGCCTCCAGAGAGGCTAGCCGCCCGCGGCTGTGAGCG
>ERZ779889.510-NODE-510-length-48710-cov-10.275162_pt1 | contig 48710 bp, 50 predicted proteins | sample MGYA00511030_ERZ779889 | MGnify/ENA primary metagenome ERZ779889 (study PRJEB29588, sample SAMEA2160616) | human gut metagenome | biome: human gut; feature: human-associated habitat; material: faeces | place: Denmark | collected 2008/2010 ... | reverse complement strand
CTGTTTCTATGCGGATTGCATTGAGGTTGAAAGTGAACGGAGGTAAAAAGAGGATGATTCCATTGTCGTTGTTTGAGAGTAATGTTGAACAAGGTATAACTCTTGCGGAAAGACCGCCGGAAGAATCGACCGTGTCCAAAGCGGACACGATTCTGTTTTTGAAGAGTTACAAAAAATCGAAACGGGAAGCCGACTTCCTGAAAGACAAACTGAAAGATCTTGAAGCCGCGCTGGTTCTTCCCAAAGGACTGTCGATTACGGAAATCGGTCATATCGACGGAGGACGGTTCCTTTCTCCCGGAGAAGGTTACGCCGCCTATCTTGATCTCCAATCGAAGTATCTCGCCGCGCTTGCGCATGCGGAGAATATCTGTAAACAAGTCATTGACACCATTAACTTACTTCCGAATGAAGAGTATATATACCTTCTCCGAGAATACTACTGCACGGATTCAAACGTGAAACTGTATCATCTCGCCAGCAAGCAAAATTATTCTTACGATTATGTCAGACGAATGTTTGCAAACGCCATCAAGGAAATGCAGAAATCTTTGCAGAAAATGAAAGAAGTCACAAAAAGTCACATAGAACTGTGATATTATGGTATTGTGAAAAAACGGCAGACAGGCTGCTTCGATGGCGTTTAAGGTTTGAGGTTTGAGAGTAATGTTGCATTAAGGCGCAACTCTTCCGTTGATTCACCGGGTTCAGTTCTGTTCCCTTCTGAACTTCCTTTCTGGAAAAAGATCGCTGTTCCGGTTGCTTCCCCGGCGCGATCTTTTTTCATCCTTTTTCAACTTTCTTTCTTACTTTTACTTTTTTTCTTTTGCGGAGGGTTTCCGCACACGACACACGGAGGTGATCGATAACTTATGAGTAAAACACTAACTACTAAGTATATTAAGAATTTATTATTTGTTCTTAATACCCAATGTAAGTGTAATATCAATCTTGAAATAGAGATCAGAGTCATACACAAGAATACAGATCATCCTCAGGTTAATACTTCCTACAATCTCTATAACTTCAACAAAGAGGTAATGGAAGCCAATGACGGACGCCCGGAGAAAACGACTTTTTACCGAAAGGTTGAACTGGTCAGATATCTCGGCGACCTGTTGGTGATGAGCAGGGAATGAACGAAAGCGTAAAGAAAAAGAGTTCTGGTCAGAACTCGAAAAAGAAAGCGAAAAGCGAAAAACAGGTGGCAAGGGAGAGCAAGAAAAAGGCCAGAGACTTAGCCAAGCAGGCGAAGGAGAAAAAGGAAGACGCTTCGGTATCGGTCGGAACGTTTTTGAAGAGCCTGAACGGCGGCAAAGAAATGCCGATTATGACGAGCAAGCAGATCAAGCAATATCTGACTGCGATCATGATGGGACAGGTGAGAGACGGTCTGACGAATATGCCGGCAGGAATCGACGACAAGATCAAGGCGGCGAATTATCTGAACGCGATGCTGAAAGAAGACGAGCAGAAGAAAAACATGGAGACTCAGGAAGAGCAGGAGCAGAACGCCAACCGCGAGATCATCGAGATGGCACGCAAGTTCAATCAGGAGCAGTCGGTGGTGTTTGAGAGTAATGCCGACAGAGAGGAGGGGGATAGAGATGGCGAATAAGTTGGTGATGTCGAGTTTTTTGATCAAGCGGTTATTTCAGGCGCTGAACCCGTCGGTTCGGTTCCTTTGTTTGGAAGGTCCGGCCAGAAGCGCGAAGACGGTCGAGGCGATCGAAATCTTTTATCGGCGAGTCTACAACTCGGCGCAAAAGTATCACTGCATCGCTTCACAGACCTACGAGACGGCGAAAGACAACATCGTCGAGGCGGATACCGTCGGTCTGATCTTCACGCATCCGAACGTGCGTTGGCACGGGAAGAATCTGACGTTGACAGGCGCCGACGGAAAAAAGAAAGTGATTAAAGTATGCGGGTTTCTCGACACCGCGCGATGGAAAAAGATTCTCGGCGGAACGATCGAGAATTTTTTAATCGACGAAATCAACGTGGCCAACGAAACCTTCATCGACGAATGCTTCGCCCGTCAGTTGTCCTGTGAACAACCGTTTGTAATCTGCACGCTCAACGGCGACGATCCGGATCATTTCGTTTACCGGAAGTATATCAACTACGGAAAGATCGTCGGCGACTGTCCGGAATCGACACGGAGACTGGTTCAAGAGTTTCAGGAAAAGAACGGAACCCGCGACGGCTTTTACTATTGCCACTTCAAAATGAGTGACAATCCGGTGATGACTGCGGAGAAGTTGAAGAACGCGATGTCCACGTATCCGGTCGGGAGTTACTACTACGTGACGAAAATTCTCGGCGAGCGGGGCATTCAGGGCGATCTGCTGTTCAAGGACTATATGACCGGCGACTTGCTGGTCGACGCGAAGGAGCGGCTTCCCGACGGTCGGTTCAAATATCCGTTGGTGCGATTCACCGTCGGCATCGACATCGGCGCCGATCGGGCGTGCAACGTGTTTTCACTGGTCGGCTGGCCGTTCAATCTGGACTATTGCGTCGTTCTGAAAGTGGTGTCTTTCAAGGCGTGCGGATATCAGGAAAAGACCATGCGCCTCAAAGAGTTTATCCGATCGTTTCTGAAAGCGCGGAAGTCCGAAGATGATCCGAAGACCTTTGACATCAACAGTTACACGTTGGAGGGCATTGAAGTCGATTCCGCCGAGCAGAACTACATCACGGACCTGAAACCGCTGATCAGGAAAGAATTCGACCTCCGAGTCGAAGGCTCTTACAAAAGCACGATCAAGAACCGCATCGATCTGATGACGATCGGCTTTGCGACCAAGCGGATCCTCTTCGACCGAAACGAAGCCGAAAAAGGATTCAAGGCTTACGAACGCGCCAAGCGCGGAAAAACGCAAGACGTCCTTCGCGAAGATCTGAACGAAGAAAAAAACGACATTATGGACAGCATCGAGTATGCGATCACGAAACACGAAAAACTGCTGATGCGGAACGGAGGATTGAACGGATGAACGTATTCAGACAAATCAAAAAAACGATCGACGGACGCCGTCGGGAAAGGTTAAAAGGTGATATTATGGCAATTCTGAAAACGGAATACGGCTTTGACGCGATGGCGCATCTGATTCCGGAATCGATCAGCAACGCAGCCTACGAGCAGGACAAGGTTGTGGAGAATCTGGTCTGGTATTCGGCAAAAGAGGTTGCGCTGATCGAGTATTACAAAAGCGGGACAGGCTCGTCGTTGAAAAACAGAGAACTGGGAGAACTGAGAAATTTCTGGTCGACTGCGCCCGGAAAAATCAGAAGGCTGCATACGGGAGTCCCACGCGAGATTTCCAAAAAGCAGGCGACGATCCTTTTCGGGAACGGTTATACGATCGCGGCGACAGCCTTCAAGAAAGCGGACGGAAAGGTCACCGACGGTATCGACGCGCAAGCCACCAAGCACTGTCAGGAGATTCTCGATCAGTTTCAATCCAAGATCAAACTGAATCAGATTTTGTCAAAGGCCGCGCAGGCAAATTCTTGGAGCGGTCACATCGCAATCAAGTTGGGATTTGATTTCAAGTTGTCTCCGTTTCCTATCGCGCAGGTTTACGACCGAAGAAATTTTGAATTGATCCAGTCTTGCGGGTTGACGACGGCGATCGTTTTTCACAATTATTTCAAAGTTCAGAAGAAGAATGTGGAAGAAAAATACCGCCACGACGAGGTCTACTCGACGAATGATTACGGCTACGCGACGATCACCAACCGCCTGTTTGTCATCCGGAACGGCGAAATCCGGGAAATCGGCTGGGAGACCGCGCAGAGCAAATTTCCGCAGTTTGAGGGCGTAAAGGAAAGCACTGCGTTCCGGACAAGGGGAATGCTCGCGCTCGACCTTCCGAATCTTCCGATCGCTGACGAACACTACAACAATCCTTACGGCGCAAGTGACTACGATGGTGCCATCGGATCGTTTGACGCGTTGGACGAGGCCTATTCGACAATCGTTCGGGAGATGAGAGACAAACGTTCTTTGCGGTTTCTGACCGAACAGATGATGAAGATCGATCCGGAGGGCAATATCGAGTATGACGACGGCTATACGACCAATTTCAAGAAGATCGCCGACTTGGACAACGACCAGCAGATGCCGGAGTTCAAAGAGTTCACCGACACCACCGCCGCGCACGTCGAGAAGTTCAGACTGTTTCTGATGCAGGCCTGCAACGCCTGCGGGATCTCGCCGATCTCTCTCGGCGTCACCGGTTTGGAGAGCATACAGTCCAGCGATAAGTCAACGCGGGAACGATGCAAGACGACGATCGAAACGCGAAATGCGAAACTCGAACTCTGGAAACCGTTTCTGGAAGAACTGATGATCCGGATGCTGGAATTCACTTCCGAGTTGCAGTCGACGCCCGGTTATCCGAATTCTCCCGGTATTCCGAAGATCGACATCGACTGGGACTGCTGCGATATCAGCGTGACCTTCCCGGATTACGTCGTCAGCGGCGTCGAGGAGCGGATCGCCACGTGGGGGAACGCCCGTCAGATGGGCGTTGCTTCGTTGGAAGAAACCGTGGAGGAAATTCATCCGGACTGGTCGAAAGAAGAAATCCGTCAGGAGATCAACCTGATCAAATTCGAGAACGGGTTGAGTGACCAGAACCCGAACCTGCTGCAACTCGACACGGAATTCGAGCCGGAGAACGATGAAGCAGATCGTTAGTCCGCGTCCGGACGTTTCCCGAAAGGAAATACTCAACGTCGAAGACGCAACCGTGACCATCAAGGCGATCATCGTTTCCGACATCACCAAAGGGGTGCCGAAAGCGGACACCGAAGCAAAAATTTCTTCGGTGATCCGCGAGTGCCTGAAAAAAGTCGATAAGCGCATCGTGTCCCGGATTCGGCAATCGCTCCAAACGATGGCGCAGAGCAATTACTATCTGCTTTCGGAAAATATGCGGATCGCCAATCAGAACCTGATGAACAAGGCTTCCGCGGCAAACCTTTTCAAGGAGATCGATGCCGATTTGCCCGCAGGATTCGCCAAAGGCGTCTTGCTGACGAACGACGCGGTCTTCCGGAACAAGATGACGACGTTGGAAAAAGGACTCCCCCTGATCAGAGATTATCAGAAGCAGGTCCGGGAGTTGACCAAAGTCATTTCGGCCGATCCGACGTTGACGAGGAGAGTCAATCCCTCGTCCGGAAAGGTGACGAAAATATCCGCGCGCAATCTGGCGGAGATGACGGCGCGATATCAGGCCAACCAGGACGATCTGAAACAGAAGAAAGACGTCAAACTCTGGTGGATTTCTTCTCACGCCGACTGTTCGCCCCGCTGCGCGCCCTATCAGGGGAAGTTGTATTCGACTCATCCGGAGATGATCGGAAAGACAATCGAGGGTCACAGGGTTCATGACCTCAATAAGGCTTTAAGCGCGAACGGAGGAAATTCGATCGTCAACGGTTACAACTGCCGTCATTATCTGATCGAGTATAAGCAGGGTTCCGATCCTCCGAAAACGTTCTCTTCGGAAACCATCAGGAAGGAATACGCGATCGATCAGAAGCAGCGGAATTACGAAACTCATATCCGGCAGTTGAAGACACAGCAAAGGCTCTCTTCGGCTTCCGGCGATACGGAACTGGCCAAGCGTCTCAGCCAACGGTGGCACAAGATGGAGAGAGAGTATAAAATCTTCTCGCTTGAAAACAACCGACCGTATTACACCTGGCGGACGCAGATCATCAAAGACGAAACCGTCGAATCAAACCGGTGGGGAGAAAGTCAGACGGAGAAAGAGGCTTCAAAAATCGAAACACAGGCAAAAGCCCAAATCGAAAACAAGATTGCCGTTTCCTTTCCTGTTCCGGCGTTGCTTCTCTCGATTTCAAAGTGCGATGAGACCGCTAAAATCAGATTCAGGCAACGGGGCGATATCGATCCCACAGGTAGAAAAGTCCTTAAAGGCACTTCCAGACATATTTCGGAAGACCACGGAAATCAGGTGGACGAACAATTCATCAACCGATTAGAGAATTCGCTTGTTCGTCCGAATGATGTCATTCCGGACAAGGAATTTAGTGCCGAGAATCAGAAATATGATCTGTTCTTGGAATTTGAAAACGATAAAGGTAAAAAGCGATATCAAAAAACGGTGGTTGCCTACAAGGATGGAGAATTTCTGATTATTACATCTTTCATTAGTCGAAAGAAAAAATAAGTGTTGCTTATCGCCTTATTCGCGGTATAATAATAGTGTGGTGTGAGGTGGAGATTATTGATACTGCGACCACGGCCTACGGGCGATCATAGAAACGTATCGCTATGCACATCACTTTAAACGCTCTGAAAGGGGCGTTTTATTTTATCCCGATATCAAAGAGTGAAATCTCTTTGTATATACATATTTTCTAATCTTACTTTTCCGGTATGCCTCAGGCAGCACCGGTTTTTTGCTTTGAGTTCAAAAACTTAACCGGCCGCACCGGGTGAACAAGCGTATAAGGAGGTCAAACAAATGAGCAAAGAAGAATTGACAAAAATTTTAGGTGAAGATCTTGCGAATCAGGTCGTCGAAAAAGTCGGCGACAAGATGGACATCGAGATCGGGATAAAAGGATCCATTATCCCGAAACATCGCTTCGACGAAGTCTTGCAGAAGAACGAAGACCTGAAAAAGGAAATCACCACCAGAGACGAGCAAATCAAGACTCTGGGCGAATCGGCCAAAGACAACGAAACGTTGAAACAGCAGATCGAACAAATGAAGACCGACAATCAGAGTTCGATGGCGAAGATGCAGGCCGATTTCGACGCAAGAGAAAAGAATATGCTGATCGACCACTATCTGACGGGCAAAGGTGCCAGAAATGTCAAGGCGGTTCGCGCGGCAATGTTCGACGATGAGACGCTGAGCAAAATCGGCGTCAAAGACGGTTCCTTGGTCGGAATGGACGATTTATTCGCCGCCGGGTATAAAGGCAACGAATATCTTTTCGAAACGGCGGGAACCGGCAGAAACGGAGTCGGCAATCAAGGCGGAGGATCTTCGAGCGAATCGGAGTTGTTCGCCGAGTTCGCCAATATCCGGTAAACAAATTGGATAGAACAAGGAGGAAATAAAAAATGGCATATCCAAACACAATCGAACAGGCAGTCCGTTACATCAACGACGAGACGGCCTACAACAAATTATTCGCGATGGGATCTTCGGTCGAATCGATCATTCGTCCGAGCGAATTCGTCGGCGCAGGGACGATCAAATTGCAGACGCTGACGTGGAAAGACGGGAACGTCGGAACCTATTCCAAAGACGACGGCTATACGAAGAAAGGATTCACGCTGGGTTGGGTTTCCAAAGTGTTGAACATCGACATCGGAAACTCGTTACAACTCGACGTCGTCGATGATGAAACCTCTCAGGCCGGCGGAATCGTCCGCGTTTACAACCGCTACGTGAAAGATCACCAGAAACCGGCTTTTGCCAAGCAGGCTTACACCTATCTCCGCGCTGAATCCGGCATCAATAAAAAGACGGTGTCGCTCACGTCGGCGAATGTGATCGCTACCTTGCGCAGTTACGTCGAAGAACTGAAAGAATCGGGCTTCGATGTGTCGACGCTGGAACTCCGCATCTCTCCGGCGGTCGAAACGCTGCTTCTGGAATTCGGATTAAGCAAAGGTTCGGTGACGATCGGCACGTTCGCTTTCTCCCTGAATACGATCAAAGACGCCGCGCCGGGTAACGGAAGAATCATCGTCGTTCCGAAATCGGAGATGGGCTGCGACGTCTTCTTGGCGCCGAACGAAGCGCTGAACGTCGCCTATCACCGGGAAGAAGCCACCTACTTCGACAAGATTCCGGGTCACGGAAGCCGGATGTCTCAGGTGGACGTCGGCGTTCTCGGCTGCGCATACATCGATCCGAACATCGCGCAGACGGTTTATGTCGTCAACGAAGTGGCTTCCGAATCTACGCAGACTTCTACGACCGAATAAGGACGTAACGGAACAGGAAGGAGACCGGAACAATCCGGATCCTTCCTTTTATCTTGGAGGAAAATAAAACTATGAAATACCCTTTTGCCATCTCCGAACGGGAGTATAAAGAATTCTTCGGCGAAGACTGTCTGGTCGGATACGACGAAAACGAGATCGCCGAGAGGCTGAACGAAGCCGGGCATAACGTTTGGAACTACGTCGTCGCGAATTCCTCCGTGAACTGGGAGAATCTTCTGAAACAAAACGCTCTGAGCGCGTATCAGATCGAAAAACTCAAAGCCGCGTCGTTGGAGGAGGCGTATATGCTCTTTCAGAACAACGGATCGATCGGAAGAATGTCCGGCGTCGATTTCAACAGCAACACGATCGTTCCCGAAAAAGAAATACGGATGAAATCGCTCGCCAGAAACGCGGTCAGGATTCTTTCCAGAGCCGGATTCCTCTACGCGGGATTTTAAAGGAGGGATGAAGAATGCTTGGAACGGAAAAAGCCGAACTGATTCATCTGGCCTATCATCAGGAAGACGCGGAGGAGACGCAGCGCGAGGAATTGAAAATCCCTGCGGTGCTGTCGAGAGTGACGTTGAACGAAACGCCTCTGGAAAGCAACGTATCCTCTTCCAAAACGCAGATTTCCGCCGTGGTCAGAAACCATCTTCAAGTGTATCGGGGCGATCTTCTGATCTATCGCGGGAAAAAATTCAGGATCACCGTCGTAAGACCTTACAACAGCCTGAATCGTTTTCAGCCCGATCTTTACATCGAGGGAGAGAGTTAATATGGCGACGAATCTGACGCTCGAAGACCGAATCCGCTTTGCCACGCAATATCTGCTCTGCTGTCTGAAAGCCGACGCGCCGATACGCTCGTCCAATCTGGCGCAGAACGGAATCCAGTTCATCGCCGACGGACAAGTGACCGTCGGAGGAGAACCCGCGCCGTATGCGGTCTACACCAACGAACCGTGGATCAGCGAGCGGTGGCACGGAAAACAAAACCCTAACGAAGGCTGGCTCGAATATTCGATCGAGCGGGCGAAACCGGGAATCCGGAGTATTTTCAGCGGCGTCTATTCCGAAGATGACATCGACGCGATGATTTCGGACGAAGAAAGCACCTTTGAAGATCGGAAAAAAGAACGCTCAGAAGCGATCAGAAACGGAGGAGAATAAATTATGAGTTCGCTTAAAACAGAATTGAAAACATATTTCAGCAATCGGTTAAACACGAAATTGCTGGATATCGGAATCGATAAAGTCATTGTGAGCAATGACGGCAGCAATTATTTCGACGGCCGTTACGCGATCGGAGACACCGACTGCGTCGCGGTTTTATCTTACGGGAACGCATCTCGGCAAAGTTATTTCGACTTTGACTATTTCAACTCGTCCCTGTTCATTCAGTTGATCGTTCCCTACAACCTGAAACAGAAGTGCGTCGACGCTCTGGACGAATTGGTCGACGAGGAATCTTCCTATCGCGAGGCGATCGCCATCGGCACGCATTACATCGCGCTGAACCTGAATACGCCGACCTGCGACCACTACCGGAGAACGATCAGGGGAAACGACTATGTGTTCGTTTCGATTTTGGGAACGTTCACGTATTCCAAAACGCAATCTTACGTCGCACGGAACAGCCGACCGAAAATTCTGATCGACGACGTCGAACTGAACGGCGTCCTTGCCTTTGGCTGCAAGCGATCCTCTTCCCGCGACGGCCAGGTGATCTTCGGCAGCCGTTTCCTGAGCGACAACGTCCTGAACGAATCGACCGCGTTTGTCATTACGGTGATGCCGACGTTTGCCCAAGACGACCTGAACGACGAAATCGGGCGCATCGCCAACGATTATCTGACGGAAGACGGCGAAGTCTCGGCACTTCGGCGAACGATCGAAATCAGGGAAAGCGATCGGAAGACGACGGGGAAGTTCTCCGGATTACTCGACATCGAGACCAATCTCGAACTCGGGAATTTCAGAGTCATTCAGTTGACGATCAGCAGGTGATGAATATGGCAGAAAAAGAATACGTCATCAACATCAAAGCGCTGATCGATCCGAGCGCGAAGACCGGCGGAACGACCGACAAGACCTCTTCCGGCGGCCAGCCGAAGCAGGGAACGTCCGGAAACGGCGAATCTCCGAAGAACGCCGCGAAGTCGTTCTCAGGCGAAATCAATCATTCTCTGAGCGCGATGAACAACGTCCGCTATGCGGCGGGCAAAGTCAACTCTCTGGCGTCCGTCTTCGGAAACGAAGATCTGTCTTCCGCCATGCAGGCTGTCACTAAGGCGGGAGGATTCATGGTCAAAGGCGCGATGGCTTTAAGCGGAGATCCGGTGGCGATCATCGACTGTGTTGTCAGCGCCATCGTCGAAATCGCAAGCGCCGTCCGAAAGACCAAACAAGAAGAAGCAGCCAAACTCAACGAGCAGGATATCGCTCGGATCCAAGCGGGATTATTCGATATTGAAGGAGTCGAAATCGGGATGGACACTTTCTCGGGAAGACTCCAATATGAGGGAAAATGAATAAAATGTATGATAATAAAATAATTAAATTTACTCTGGATTTTGCCAAATCCAACGGAAGCGCCGCCGGCGTGGACATCAACACCAAAGACGCGCACATTCCGAACTTTTCAAAATGCAATCCATACACTTACGATCAGCAGAAATACGCCGATCTGGCTAAGAAGATTGACCACCCAAGCGGGAAAAGTCTCGGTATGGTCGTGGAGATCGAAGACAAAGCCGAAGTCCTCGACGCCGACTTTCTGAACGAACCGGAAATCGTCGATTCGATCAACGGCGAACTCTGCTGCCTGAACAAACTGAGTTTCAATATGCCGGTGAGGAAATACGATCCGATCAAACACGTCATTCCGAATTTCTCCAAAGTCCTCTTTATGCCCGACTACTTCAAAAATAGCGTTGAGCAGATGACTTACGATGAGGACACTTTGAAACCGACCAACCATAACCAGTATGTCATCGTATCCGGCCAGATGGCGATTGCCGGTGGCGTGGAGACGATTTACTGTCACGGTTACACATTGGTTGAGCCGGTGTATCTGACGCGTTTCAAATACGGCGGAACACATTCGCACACCAACCTTTCGAGCATCACCATTCAGACGGTCGGCGAGGATTATACGAGTTACACGGTTTCCAAAGCGCAGACGAACCTCTATTCCGTTCTGGAAAGGGAATTGAAGATCGCCGGAGTCAAGACTGACGAAGAAGATACGACGTGGTATTCCAGAGTCCGTATCATGGACGAAGACCTTCTCAAAGCCAACGGAATCGGCTGCAACGAAGTATTTACCGCCGCGACGCTTTACGACGTCCTGATCAAGATCGGAACGTATCTGAGCCGCGTTCCGAAACTCTACTTCAACCCGAATTACGTCTACGGTTCGACCGACGAAGAAGAAAAGGAATTCCTGCTTTACTTCGAACCGAAGATCAACCGCGACCGTCGGATTTCTATGGCGGACGTTCTGAACAAGGACGCGAAGATTCTGGGCTACTCTGAATCGAATACGCAAAACAAAAACGCCGGAACGGTTACCTGCGAATGCGAGAATGTCAAAGCCACGAACGGCGTCTGGTATCCCGCGAAAGGTCAGTTCATCGCTCCGACGGGAAGTGAGAGTGAGTTCAAGGTAACATCCTCTTCGGATTATTCCATCAAACTCCCATGCGCGATTGAGAAAGTCAATACGATCAAGGTTTTGAAATTTGATAGATCTCGAGGACTGTCTGGCCCGACGACTTATTTTACATATTTTAAAGAAGGAAAATGCCTCGAATTCAAGGAATGGCTGACTCTCGATGAAACCGAAAGAAATCAGACGCCTTATTTCGTAGAAGGAACAAATGAAATCCAAGTAAAACATTGTTCATCAGGAAGCAATGATTGGCCAATTTTAGGGACAGATTTAGAATTTTTTTACTCAATCAACTACAACCCGAAAATCAATATGAAACTGTCTTCGGAAGTCAGCAACGGCTACGAGGAAAGAATCAATCAGATCGATTCTGTGTTGGACAGCAAGTTGTTCGGAGACTATATCCGCGATTACAGTCAGGCGAACTGTAACTGCGATGTTTATTTGATTTTGATGGTCGACAATTACAAAGATATCATTCCTTCGGGAACGGTGATCGAAGACGAAAGCAACGGTAAAAAATATGTGGTGGATAAAGTGAACGCGATCAAGAGTCAATCGGTTTACAAAGTTTACTATATGTTGAGCATCGATACAGATAAGAGAAGTGAAATCGTCGGCGCGTCCAACCTCAAAAAGATCGTCAGCATTGATTCAGACAAGGCATACAATCGTTTGGAGAATATCAGCGAAAGAAAAGTCTTATGCAGCCTGTCTCCGTCTGAAACGTCGTCGGGCGAACTGAACCTGAAATACATCAAAAAGATGAATGTGCTGTTCGAGAATTTAATCAAATCTTACGAAACGGAAGAAACTTATTTTCCGTCGATCGCGCTTTGTAAAATGAGTTTCGCTAAATATAAGCATGTTTACGATTACGGAGATTATATGTCAATGACAGAAAAGTCACCCGATTCAAAATATATATGGTTCTCTTTGAATAAGACCGTATGTGGGACATCTCTCGTTTTCAATATCAAATCTCTGAACAATAGAAATATGCAGATCGGAGGCGGATTGATGACATGGCAAGATACCTCTTACAATCTTTTCCATCGCTTTACGGATGAATTTGGCGAAATTGAGAAGATATCGATTGTGCTGACCTCTTTTTCTTCGGAATATATCGACGCGATTTCCAGCCATGACAATGGTGATGGTTATCAGCAATTAAATGTAACGAGCGATGAAGCACTTGACTTACAAAAATTGTCGGTCAGTTTCAATGAAAACTTTCCGCTTTTAACGGATACGTCGCTTTATGATGAACGGGAGCAGACGGCATCGATCGTCATCAACAATTACGAAATCTTGAAAGATACGTATGAGAAATTGAATATCACGTATCAGATTCCTTTTACACCGTTTGATGATAATTCGGTCGTTAATACTGCGTTTCCGGAAATGTTGGCTGAAATTGACTTTGACGGAGAGAATGAATATTCTATCGCCGTGATCGATCCGTCGACGAGCAGTTATGTTCTCGAAAGAGAAATCTCGTTGAACGAAAGTGATCTGATGGTGAATCTCGGAATTGCTTCCTGTGAATATGTCGAAGAACAAAATGCCGTTGAAATTTCGTTGAATCAATCTTACGAGATCGCATCGGGAATGATCCTCGCACTCGTTAAAAAATCGAATGAAAGCGAAGGTGTTTACAATGTCTTGATCGCTTCCAAATATTCTGGCGAGCCTCTGGAAACAGACAAGGTTTATTTATTGTTGAGAACTATTTGACATATTGTCGATTTCACTATTGACTGTTTCAATTTGCTTATCGATTATGTGGCGTATAGGTTTATAAAACCAACCTAAGATTAGAGCGGGAAGAAAATAAGATATGAATTGGAAATCCTCCCAAAATCTTTTTAATCCTTCCCGCTCAATTATTTGTATAACGAGCGATTGTATAATACAAATGCAAATCAAAGCCGTAAATATAGATAAAAAAATCTTGGATTTATCTGTGTGCCAAAAAAGGCTAATAAAAGACAAAATGCTTATAATCATAAATAAAAATATTTCTATAAGTGAAATAATGCCGAATTTGCTAACTTCTATATATTCTAAAACTTTTTTAAAGTTGCTAAATATATGAATTAAATAAATTAGTTGAAAGGAGATGATAAAAATAAAACTGGTGATTACCAGAACGATAAAAAAGTATTTCAAGAATATAAAAAGTTTCTTTTTTCTTATCAAATTGTAAATTTTTTCAAAATTTGTCATAGATGGGGAGTTCCTTTCTTAATGATGAGTGAATAAATTTATTGATCGCTTCCAAATATTCTGGCGATCCTCTGGAAACAGGCAAGGTTTATTTATTGTTGCGAACCATTTAACATTTGATTTTCCGCATTGATGATTTCGACATTTATTTTTTCAATCTGTTGGTTGATCAGGCGCATTATGAAATTGTAGAACCACCCCAAAAGGATGGAGGGAATGTATATGACTAAGCCATAAATGAACACTTTATTCCAACGAACATCATGATAGCATAAATCTAAAATGAAATAGAGTAACATAAAATAAACAGGTATGAGCGAATATAGCGTAAGAAAAATCTTGGATTTTTTTCTCCAAAAAAACAAACTGATTCCTGCGATAATTGTCAATAGTAAGAAAATTGAAAATTCTATTGCAGTATAAAACAAATCGCTTTGAATATGTGAGTCTAACCTAAAAAACTCGCTTAATCCGATGATGTGATAACTCGCAATGCCTAAAAACGAACAAATTAAAAGGAGGATGTAGAAATATTTTAAAAACTGGAAAAAGCGTTTTTTGAAGATTAGGTTAAAAACCTTTTCGTATTTACTATTCGCCATAAATCGGACTCCTTTAAACTGATACCATTTTAATGGAGTTTTCTTGATTTGGCAATAAGGAAAAAAATATATTTAATAATTTTTGAAAGGAAGATCAGGCGTCAGCAATCGGCGCTTGGTCTTTTCTTTCGTCAACAGGAGGAAAAAAATGATCATTAAAGACAATGTGATTACCGTAGAGTTCGACGAGCAAGGAAGGCTTGTCGGATCGCCTTATAAAGGAGAATTGACGCAGCAGAACAATTACGTCAACGTCATTGAAGTTCGCTTGCCAACAGCGGCATTTTCAGACGCTGAAAACGTCGATCATGTCGGCGCGCGGCTGTATTGCAAACTTCCGGACGCGGAGGGAACGATAATCCGCTACCCGAGAGAGATCGTTTCCGGAGAGGTCAAAGCCAACGAGACTTTGGTTTACGATCCGGATTCGGGAATGTATCTTTGTCGTTTCCGTCTGACGAGAAAGGTTGCGTCGTTGAAAGGAAATATCGCGATGACGTTTTCTCTCGTCGAGCGGACGGAAGACGTCTATACCGACGAAGACGAGAACACGCATAACATTTACGCGGTTCGGAATCAGGCGGGCTTTTACGTCACCTGTAAGGAGTCTCAATACGACGAAAGCGCGGATTCGGAAGAAGATCAGGAACTGATCGATGAAATCTACGACCGGATAGCGATTCTGGATACTGATGGTTCAGGCGATCGTTTTCTCGCGGACGACGGAACGTATAAGGACATTCCGGTTCGCGATATGGGGACGGTTCAGGAAGAGGAAGATACGGAAACGGCGCTTCTGACTCTTTTCGCGGAAGTGGAGAAGGTAGGAAATGAAAGAAGTCCGCTGTATACTTTCCGTCTCGGGGATTATCAGGGATTCGGCATCTTCGATTCAAGCAGCCGTTTTTACGTCTCTCTTTACAAAGGGCAGGAGATCCGGCAGTTCTTGATCGGTTATGACGACGCGGAGAATCTGACCGTCGTCGAGGAGAATTTCGGATTCGCTCTGAAAAGCGATCTGGATCAGAAAGCCGACCTGGACGAAAACGGCAAGATCAAGGTCGACCAGATGCCAGACGGATACAATGACGTCGAATATTTTTTGAGCGATGACTTTCCGGATTTGGAGGAATTTATCGCTGCCGGAAGATATATGAGCGCGGACGACGCTTTGAGTCGGGGTGATTTTTGGAAAATAGTCGGAAGCGATTCTCTTTTTCCGAGCGTCACAACCAGTTTTACGGGAGAATCCTCGCGAAGCCCGGTGTTGACTCCACAGATAGGTTTCGGATATGTGAGCAATCATCAATATATGTCGGAAGTTTATTCTGTCCGTGCCGTTCAAAGCGAGTCCGACGGACTGTATTACTTTCAGGTGGAGAAAATCCAATTGGATACAGTCAATAACATATTCAATGCTACGGAAGTCTTGATTTGCGATCAGACGAACGTTCAGTATCGTCTGGCACGCGCGACGGCTTATGCCCTGACACCGACTTTCCAAAGTTTCTTCGCGGAGATTTCCGCGTCGCTGGCTCTGGGCGAAACGGCATCGACCGCTTACGCCGGAGACAAGGGCAAGGCCAACGCCGACGCGATCGGGGGATTGCAGGAGACGATCAGTTCCACCGGATTCGGCGATCTTCGCGTCGCCAAAATGTATTTCCGCGCGCCGAAAGGTTATTACGTCGCGCCGTATCGGAATCATTTCATCGACAAGATACTGGTGATCGAATCGACGCCGTTGACGAAGAAGGAAATCGAATACTTCCAGAACGGGCAACTGGTTCTGTTCTTCGCAGACAGGGGGATCAAACGGCACAAGAATTATGATAAGGTCTACACCGTTCCGCGAACGCTTTGGTTCTTCGACGGATACGATGCGGGAGAGAAAAAATACACGGCAATCCGGGATCGGCAATTTTTCCTGAACCGGATGATCGGAAAGGATACGGAGACTGTCAATGTTCTCGGCACGGATTGTTCCGGTTCTCTGGAATTAAAAGTATTAAGCACCGGCGAAACCGTCGTTCGTCTGGAAATGAAGTGGTGTGACTTTCTGGCACGGCAACTTTACGAGAACGCGGATTTGACCTATTACGATCACATCGGACTGACCTATTCCGAATGCCCTTACGATTTCAGAGACTTCCTGTTGGACGACGAATACAAAAAGCCGTATATCCATTTTTACGATGTCAATTGGTCGTCTATGATTCACCGCACGGCGGATTTCGACAATCTGATTTCCTTTGACAGCATGACGCTGTATTACAAGGAGGACTATTACGGAAATCTCTATAACCAATTGACCGGTGGAACCGATTTGGGTTTGCTTAATAATCTGTCCGACGGCAACCTGAATGAGGGAGTGGCGCAAGCCTATATCCGAAATCGAAATGCACGGCGTTCTCATGCATCGGTGATCAAATATGGCAAAATCGACGTTCAGATAACGAATCCGGAAACGGGCGAGGCTTTGGCTTATCCGGAGACGAATCCGTAGAGACGTCTGAAATACGGCTTCGAAACGAATTTCAAGCCTTGCTTCCTGATCCTGAAAGAGGATTTCGAAACGATTCAACCGACCGAAGACGGAGTCAAAATGTATCTGAAACGGTATCCGTTTTCCGACAAGAAGATCTATACCGTTTTCAAACTGAAATGCACTTCGGTTTCCAAAGACGATCCGACGAGGGACGACAGCAAGATCCTGTTTCAATTCAAGAGTTTGATCGTCTGATTATAAACAAAAAAAAGACACGCATATAGCCATACTCGGCACTGCGTATCTACACTTTTATTTTACTGAAAAAAGGAGAAAAAAACAAGATGGAAATTATCGGTAAATGCAAAAAAACGCGGACGATCAAAGTCCGCTTTGATTCGGAGCGGCCGAAGCCTTCCCGATTCGTCAAAATCGTCAGCGAAGAAGAACTTCCGGCAGAGGAAGTTCTCCGGAAAGGCGGAGTGAAAGAAAACGTGATCCCGAAACGGATCACTTACATCGAGTATTCGAAAATCGGATACGAAGAACTGACGGAAAAGATGATCCGAGAGAAATATTCGGTTTCCGACGAATTGGCTTTGCTTCGTCAGAAGGAAATCAAATCCGACGAATACGCCCTCTACTACGCGTTCGTCGAAGGGTGCAAGAGCAAGGCCAAAGCGTTCGTCGCCGAAAGAGAAGGAGAAGAAGAAAATGAGTGAAAAACAACACGCGCTGATCCGGGTGGTCATCAACTATGACGCTCAGGGAAGAAAGATCGGCTATGAAGTGGTCGAGACTTCGAAAAATCCGTATTTCATCGCCAATCTGGAAAGCGAAATCAGGAAGAATCTGAAAGCGATCGAAAGCGAAAAGAAAGAAGAGGCGGAAGCGATCCAGAGAGAACAGGAGTTGCAGCATACGCTGACGCATTATTCGCTCCGGAAGTTGCTGACCTTGACCGGTATTGCCGTTACTTTCGGAGGACTGATCGATTCCGGATCCAAGCAGACATTTCTTTCGGAGGTCCGGAAAATCATGACGATGCCGGCGACGTTGGAACGCGCGGTCGCCATCGAAACGTTGCTGCAACAGCCGGAGTGCGTCGCTTTTAAAGAAGTGTTTGAAGGAATGGAGGACTAATCGATGAAAAGCAAAAACACAAAGACAAAGATAAGCGCCGGCGACGTTCTGATCCGGACGATTCTGATTCTGGTCGTTCTGATCGTCGCCGCCTTGCTGGCATTACTCCTTTACGGCGTCATTGCCAAAGGATACGGAATCGAGGAGATCATCGCCGTTGTCCGTGCGTGCTGGGAACGCGCGGAGGTATACATACCGTCAATCGTCGCGGTGTTTTCTTCGACGACTGCGGTCGCAGCGGTCAAACTGGGGCAATTGATTTCCGCAGCGAACCGATACAACGAATCGGTGAAAGGATTGGAAAATAAAAACGACGTCCTTGAAAAACTGTTCGTGGACACGGTCAAAGAAATCAACGTCCGGTATAAAAAGGCGCAGGATATCGAAAGAGAGAAGAACGATCTGAATCAGAAGATGCTGCTTCTCCTTTCGGAGGCAATTTACGACGAGGAAATCAAAGCCCGATTGGACGAACTGCATCAGGAATATGCGAAAATGTGTCAGGAAGAAGAGAATCTCCTGAAAGAAGGTGAAGAGTGAGGATGTTCAAAGCGATAGGTCATTATTTTATCCGAGAGATCCGGAATCTGAAAAATCACATTTTCGGCTTACTTTCGGTGTTTGTCAAATATGTCGGACCGTTGCTGTTCGTCTTTTCCCAGTCGATCGTCACAAAGGAGACGAAAACGCGTTTGGAAACGTGGTGTCTGCCGGTTCTGGCTTTCCTGATTCTCTTCTATTATTTTTCTTTCCGGAAAGCGCTGAAAGGGAAAATCACCGAAGAGCGGTTAGTCAAGCGCTTGGACGCGAAAAGAGCCGAACCCTTGCGGTTGGTGCTGTTCGCCTTTATCGACGATTGCGTGATGGCACCCTTGATTCCCTTTCTGTTTTACCAGTTGTGCAGAACGCTGGAACGTCTGGCAATCCGGAATTCGACCTGCTTCCTTCTTTTGGCTCTGCTGTTCTTCATCGGCGGCATTTTCAAGGTGATCGATCTTCTGCTCGATCTGACGAGGACCTATAAGGCAGCAGAGAAGGAGGGGAACGTTTGATGGCTGAATCCACGACGACATTGGACGCGCAGTTGCGGAAGAAAAAGGCTCTGACGTATACGCTTTTGCAGGTGGTCGGCATTCTCGCTCTTATGCTGGTCGGAAACTGCTTCGACTGGCTCAATATGAAATTCGATCCGACGCAATTAAAAACCTGGAATTATTGGAACGGCGTCATTCAGCAAGTGCTGATGTATTCGATCGCTTTGGTCATCGGCTATACAGGGCGGATGGAAAGGGAGTTTCTGAACAACAAGGAATTCGCGCTGGCGATGAATCTCTACCATCGCTTTCTCGGTGAGAAGACAGAATCCTTTGTCATCTATGTCAACAAGACGCTGAACCCGAAAATCAAGAAGGAATACTATATCGCACACGTCGAACGAAAACTGTATCGTCTGGAAGAACGGAGCAAACGCCATGACGACTGGAAGTTGGAATACGATAAGATTCTCGACGATCTGACCAACGGCAGGCTGAAAAGCATCGAAGAATATGCCTGTAAAAACAGACATCTTCGTCAATATGTCGTCCGTCGGTTTACGCTGGAAGCCCTGATCCATACGGAGAATGTCGAAAAGAATTGCCGATCGTTCAACCGATATCCGAGAGTCAACGCACATTCGTTCACTTGGGGCGTGAGGTCCAAGAGCGATCGTTCCAATAAATACAAGGTAGAGAACACGCTGGCGAAAGATTTAAGCGTCAAGGTGTTGCAGAAGGCGCTTTCGGTCGTCCTCATGGCGGTCGTTCTCGGATCGATCGCCGGAGATCCGTCTAAAAACGAATTGTTGAGTCAGGTCAACGGCTGGGCAAAACTGATTATCAAATATATTATCCGCGTCGGCGGTATCGCTTGGTCCTATATCTCCGGGCTTTATCTTGGAAAAGGTATGTTCGAATCCAATTACATCGAAGTCGTCAACAATCGGAACGATATTCTGGAAAGTTATCTCTCCTGGAAGAAAGAACTCAAAGAGGAAGAAACCGAAGGATATAAGATCAGAAAGGCGCTGATTATGAGTCAGACGGAAGAATTCCCGGAGCGTAGACCTTTGGAGGATGTGTCCAAGCGAGCAAATGTTACCGAGGAGAGCAAGAATCCGATCGAACTGACCGAAGAAGAAAAGCAGAAGATCCTCGAACAGGCGCTGAACGAGAAGAGAAAAAACGAACTCCTGAAACAGGCGCTGGATCAATGATATTGCAGCAACGTTAAAAAAATTGCCTCCATTATTGAACGATGGAGGCATTTTTAAATATTACTATAAAAAAATATGAATAATATAAAAGTTTTTAATCGTTGTTTGTTTTTTTAGAATATATTTGTAAAACGGGTGGGAAGAATGAAAAAGATAGAGCGAGTGGCTAATTATATGTTATATGTAAATCCAGAAGGTAATATGACTCCAAAAAAATTGCAGAAATTATTATTTATTGCATACGGATTATTTTTAGTTGTCTATAACGAATGTTCAACTTTGTGAAAAGAGCATGTATGATGAAACCGCGAATTTGATAAGAATAGTGATTTCGTCTGACGAAGATGAGGATGTAGATGAAGACACATATATATTCACCACGAATCAACCACGATAAAGGATAAAATAGGGTTAAAACGTATATAAAATGGCATTTCAGAAGCCTAAAAAGAGGCAAAAAACGGCGAAAATCGGCTAAAAAAACCGCGTTATTTTTCATACCGATTCCGGCCTGAGGCACCATTTTTAAAAAACAAATGCGGAAAAAGCACGGATTCTTCCATGCTTTTTTTGTTTGATTTCTCTTCGACCGTTCAAGTCGATGTGCAACGGTTTAATCGATGGAACAGGAATCTGTTGGAAAGAGTGCATCTGTCAAAATTCAACATCTAGTAAAAAAGGAAATACGATTCAGCATAATCAAATAAAACGTATTTTTAAATTAAATAAATAATGTGCTATAATATTTATATAGGAGACAAAAAATGTCAAACATTAAGGTTTTTGAAGATAGAAAAATCAGGACGCAGTGGAATGAACAAGAGGAAGATTGGTATTTTTCTGTTGTGGATGTTGTTGGTGTTTTGACGGATAGTCCAAACCCAAGAAAGTATTGGAGTGTTCTAAAAACGAGGCTTAAAAAGGAAGGAAGTGAGTTGGCTACAAATTGTAGTCAACTGAAATTACAGTCTGCCGATGGAAAGTATTATAAACAAGACGTGCTTAACACAAAAGGGCTATTGCGACTTATTCAATCTATCCCCAGCCCAAAGGCGGAACCTTTTAAACTTTGGCTTGCACAAGTTGGTACAGATAGATTAGATGAAATCGCTGACCCAGAAAAAGCAATGCAACGAGGCGTTGATTTCTATCGAATGAAAGGTTATCCTGCGGAGTGGATAACCCAAAGACTGCTGTCTATCAAAATTCGTAAAGAACTCACTGATGAATGGAAAGAAAGAGGAATTGAAAAAGAGGCTGATTATGCGATTTTGACGAATGAACTTACAAAAGCTTGGAGCGGACTTAGTGTTAAAGAATATAAAAAACTCAAAAATTTAAAAAAAGAAAATTTGCGAGGCAACATGACAGACATTGAGTTGGTTTTAAATCAACTTGCCGAACTTACAACCGCCGCTCTTTCTAAGAAAGAAGAACCACAAACCTTTGATGAAAATAAAAAGATTGCAAGACGTGGCGGAAGAGTTGCTGGCGACACCAGAAAACGATATGAAAAAGAACTCGGTCAAAAAGTTGTTAGCCCATTAAACGCACATTCGAAAGAAATGTTGGATACAAAAAATTCTAAGCGTTTAGCAAGTAAAAAAGATAAAAATTAAACTAATCATAAAAAAGCCGAGCGGCTTCCCGTAGATTTTTATTGCGGATTTCAAAATTTATAGTTTTTCCATGCTTTTTTGCTTGATTCCTTTTCGATCGTTCAAGTCGATGTGCAACCGGTTAATCGATTTGGCAGAGAATCTATCGGAAAGAGCGCGGTCTTCTGTCGCTTTTCAAATTACAACCCGTTTGCTATGCAGAGCGAGGTTTCCTGTTGAAATAAGCGGACGCATCGGATAGAATAATCGTAGAGAACAGACAATTAGACGAATGAAAGAACCAATCGTTTTGTTGTTTATGCTTATTCTCGACTAGGAGGATCGGATATGGATATTCTGAACAGACCGATTGTCGATTATTATCGCGAATCGTTGAAAGATGCCCGAATCAGAGGCTTTTTGTGGGTTATTACCCTGATCGCACGCGAAGCGGATATCGACGATCTTTATCCGGATTTGTGTCAATCGTGGGATTCTCTGGATAGCCTGACGGGAAAGTATTTTTTATTTCTTTTAGCCGGAAAAGAGAACCATAAACAAGGCGATCGTGCGCGATTCGGCGAAATCAATCCGGGAACAAAAGAGGGTGTCCGATTCATCGATTTCGATGCGAATCGGAAGCGGACCGATTGGGCTTATCGTCTCAGAAAGAATCAGACCGAAGCCGTTCATTCGTTAAAGGAATACTTTGATCTTGCCGAATCAAATATACCCTGTTTTGTTTTTACGGATTTGTGGTCATCTGATTTTGAAAATACATGTATTCCGATATCGGGCAAAAAGATGATCGGGAAGCATAAGAACAAGATTTATGAATACTTAAAAGAACGTCTGTTCAATCGGATCGGCGGTTTACTGAAAGAATATGAGGATAACCGGAATCGATTAAAAGAATTGCAGGAACAAAAGGAAGAATCAGAGGAAAAAAGCAGGCACATTTCTCTTGGCTTTGAAGGCAAAATTTTAGAACTTCAAAAAGAATTGCTCTTGCTGGCCGAAAGAAATATCGTCGATGCCAAAGGACGAACTCTGCTTTCCTGCATCAATACCTTGTCGTACGGATCGTTCGACCGACAATTACGCGGTTCATTAAGCCGATACATCGATTGGGTGAAGGCGTATCAAAAAAGAGAGGGCAGGGATTTCGATCCTCGTTTGATTCCACCGGAGATTTCGCGGGAAGTCGAGCGGAAAATGCAGATTCGACAAGAACTTCTCCGGATAGAAGAAGAGCAAAAGAAACGGGAAGAAAGTTGCAGAAATGCGTTGTCGGAAATCGGAAAGAGAATAAAGGATATGGAGAAGTGTGAAAATCCGGAAAATAACAAGAATCTGACGATCGTCGTCAAGAATAGCGATCATACGCAAATCAATATCGGATACGATCAATCCACGATGACGGTTCATCAGAATGTCGCCTATGTAGATCATCTCGCGGTGCTGACGGAAAACGTGCGCAAACTGGCTGGTAAAAGCGGAATAGCGGACGTGAATCCGGATTTAGATTCGATAGAGCAGGAATGCAAGCGGAAAAAACCGCGAAAAAAGGTGCTAAATCCCATATTGGAGAAGTTAAAGGCCCTGAAAGGTCCAATCGAATTCATGAGTGCGGTCGCTTCGTTGATAGACTGGATTGCGAAACTTTTCTAAGATTGCCGTCTGCAAGGGATAAAAAATTGTGCGCATCGATCATCACCTCTTCTTTTCAGAGGATTTTTCTTACGACGCACAGCCTTTTCCATGCGCGAAGTTTTTTTCTTCTGTCCTGACGATGCTTCGGAAATGAAAGCGCATGTTCCCGACGAAGTCAGACCCTACTATCTCGATTTTGAAAACGCGCTCAGCGAAAGAGAGTGCGTTCGCATGCTGAAAGAGAGCGAAGCGCGTTTCGTTCCGCACAACGGGGAAGAAATCGTTCTCAACATCACTTCGGACGGGAATGTGTATTTCAACTCCACCGCGCCTTCTCCGTTATGGAAAATCGGAAACTTCCGCGAAGACGAAGCCGGCGAAATGGTTCGCCGCATTCTCGAAGAGGACGTTCCGGCGCTGAGACTGGCGCGCTCGGTATCGTTAAAAAAACTGATCCGGCGCTTCGGAAGAGAAGATTCCGATCGGATTTTCAGCCTCGACGACTATCAGATGTATCTGCTCAATGAATTTCTGGAAGAGGAAAGCCGAAAGCGGTAGGACGCTTTTGAAAGATTTTATTTATTTTTAAAATTATGTTAGCAATTGCTAACTGAATACGTTATACTTTCCTTAGCGGAAGAAAAATCCGTAAAGGAGGTCGAGGTATGAAGAAAAAAGGAAATCTGAGCGAGTTGATGTCCTTTGCCGGAAAGCATCGGTTTCTGACGTACGCGTCGGGATTGCTGTCGGTGATCAGAGCGCTTCTGGCGTTGGTGCCGTTCGTCTTTCTTTTTCTGATCGTCAAGGAAGTCATTGAGGTCGCACCCGATTTTTCATTGGCGGAGAACGTCGTTCTCTACGGTGGATTGGCCGTTGCCTTCGCTCTGGGATCGATCATCGTCTATTTCGGCGCGTTGATGTGTTCGCATCTTTCGGCGTTCCGGATCGCCGGGAATATGCGGAAAGCGATGATGAAGAAGATCGACGAACTGCCGTTGGGATTCATTCAGGAAGAAGGAAGCGGAAAGATCAGACGGATCGTCAGCGATTCGAGCAAGGCGACGGAGACTTATCTCGCCCATCAACTTCCGGATATGGCGGGGGCGATCGCGACGCCGATCGGCATGATCGCGCTGTTGTTCGTCTTCGACTGGCGGTTCGGATTGGTCTCTTTGCTTCCGTTTCTTTTCGGATTCGCCACGATGTTCAAGATGACCGGACCTCAGATGGCGAAGGATATGCGGAATTATCAGAACGCATTGGGGGACATGAACAACGAAGCGGTCGAATACGTCCGGGGAATTCCGGTGGTGAAAGTTTTCAATCAGACCGTGCATTCGTTCAGGCAATTCAAGGCTTCGATCGACAATTACGATCGGTTCTGCGTCGCCTACACGAAAAAGTGCCGGTTGCCGATGCTCTTTTTCACGACATTTATCAACAGCGCGTTTGCTTTTCTGATCGCGTTCATTCTGATTCTGGCCGACGGTCAGGCGATCGGAGAAAACGTGCTGATGAATTTCATTTTTTACGTCCTTTTCACGCCGATTATTTCGACGGCGCTGACGAAAATCATGTACATGAGCGAAAACGGCATGATCGTTTCCGATGCGCTGGAACGCGTGCATTCGATTCTCGACAGAGAACCTCTTCCCGAAAGCGAAGCGCCGCGCGTTCCCCGTGACTATTCGATAGAATTCGACCATGTGACCTTCGCTTATCCGGGAGCAAAAGAAGCGGCGCTGAAAGAGGTCAGTTTCCGCGTCGAACAGGGCGGAAGTCTTGCGCTCGTCGGTCCCAGCGGCGGAGGAAAGACGACCGTCGCCGGGCTTATTTCCCGGTTTCAGGACGTCGGATCCGGCGAAATCCGGATCGGGGGCGTCAACGTCAAAGATATTCCGGGCGACGCCTTGAACGAAACGATCGCGTATGTCTTTCAGGACAGTCGCCTGTTAAAAACTTCGGTTTGCGAAAACGTCCGTCTGGCCCGGAAGAATGCGACCGAAGAGGAAGTGAAAGAAGCGCTTCACAAAGCCCGGTGCGACGATATTCTGGCCAAACTTCCGGACGGAATCGACACCGAAATCGGTGCGAAGGGCATCTATCTTTCCGGAGGGGAACAGCAACGGATCGCCATCGCGCGGATGATGCTCAAAGACGCGCCGATCGTCCTCCTGGACGAAGCGACCGCGTTCGCCGATCCGGAAAACGAAGTTCTGTTGCAGGAGGCGCTGAAAGAACTGACCAGAGGGAAAACGCTCATCACGATCGCTCATCGTCTCACGACGGTTCAAAACGCCGACCGCATTCTGGTTCTGAAAGACGGCCGGACAGAAGAAGAAGGAACGCATGAAACGCTGATTCGACGACACGGTTTGTATGCGAAAATGTGGGACGACTATCAGACGTCCGTCAGTTGGAAAGTAGGTGGGAAAAAATGATTCGTTACTTGATGAAAAAATTTGCTTTGTCGAGGCAGGGAGCCGTCGACTTTATCTGGGCGGTCATCGCCTGCGCCGTTTCCGATCTGTCCTTCATGTTTCCGGTCAGTCTGCTTTATTTTCTGGTGATCGATTTCCTCGAAGGAGCCGTCGAAACGAGTCATGCGATCGGATACGGCGTCGGCATCGCCCTCTCGCTGATTCTGATTTTCCTCACGTCTCTCTGGAAATACAATGCCACTTATTTCGCTACCTACAAAGAGTCCGGCGTCCGGCGTATCCGCCTGGCCGAAAAACTCAGAAAACTGCCTTTGGCTTTTTTCGGAAAAAAGGATCTGGCGGATCTGACCCACACGATCATGGGCGATTGTGCGACGCTCGAACAGATGATGTCGCACTACGTTTCGCAGTTCTACGGTTCCGTCCTGTCGACCTGCCTGATCGCCTGCAATCTGTTCTTCTTTGAAGGACGGCTGGCTTTCAGCGCGCTTTGGGTGCTTCCGGTCGCCTTGATCATCGTGGGCGCGTCGAAAAAAGCGCAGAATGCGTTCAGCCGGAAGCAGAGTCAGGCGCAGATCGTCATGGAAGAGGGCATTCAGGAGAATCTGGAAACGCTTCGCGATTTGAAGAGCAACAATGCCGAAAAGGATCATCTGAACGATTTGTTCGGGAAGATCGACGCGGTGGAAAAAAGGAATATCAAAAGCGAACTGGGATCGGCGATGTTCGTCGTTCCGGCACAGATGATCCTGAAACTCGGTATCGCGACGGTCGCGCTGGTCGGAAGCGTGCTGTTGGTCGGAAACGAAATCGATCTGCCCGTCTTCTTCCTCTTTCTGCTCGTCGTGTCGCGGATTTACGAACCGATGAGCGCTTCGATGCAGAATCTGGCGGCGATGAATTCGTTGCAAATTCCGATCGAACGAATGAACGAATTGGAGAATTGTCCGGAATTATCCGGGAAGAGCGCATTTGAACCGGACGGATACGACATCGAATTCAAGGACGTCGGCTTCGCTTACAACGCCGATGAAACGGTTCTCGACGGCGTCTCTTTCACCGCGAAACAGGGGGAAGTAACCGCGCTGATCGGCGAAAGCGGGGGAGGAAAATCGACTGCGGCGCGTCTGGCGGCCCGTTTTTGGGACGTCGATCGGGGGTCGATTTTAATCGGGGGAATCGATGTCCGGAGCGTCGATCCGGAAAGCCTGCTCAAAGCCTTTTCCATCGTCTTTCAGGACGTTACGCTGTTCAACCGTTCGGTCATGGACAACATTCGCATCGGTCGGCGCGACGCTTCAAACGAAGAAGTGCTTCTGGCGGCTAAAATGGCGCAATGCGACGAATTCGTCCGCCGGCTTCCGGACGGATACGATACGCTCATCGGAGAAAACGGATCGATGCTTTCCGGCGGCGAACGTCAGCGGATTTCCATTGCCCGCGCGATTCTGAAAGACGCGCCGATCGTCATCATGGACGAAGCCACCGCTTCGCTCGACGCAGAAAACGAAACCGAAGTGCAGAAAGCCCTGTCGAACCTGATCGCGGACAAGACCGTTCTGATCATCGCCCACCGGATGCGGACGGTCGACGGCGCAGAAAAAATCGTCGTCCTGCAAGGCGGCAAAGTCGTCGAACAGGGAAGTCCGGACGAACTGAAACGGCAAAACGGCGTCTACAAACGCATGCTTTCGTTGCAGTCCGAAGGAAAATAAAACCCGGGATTTCCTTCTGAAAAATCAGATCAGAAGAAAAAGAATCGCGATGAAGTGCAGAATGCTCCCGGCCAGAACGAAGAGATGCCAGATCGAATGAAACCATTTCTTTCGCTTTCCCAGCGCATAGAAGACGAAACCGCCCGTATAGAAAAGACCGCCTGAGAACAAGAGAACGATCGTCGCCGGAGGCAGCGTTTCCTTTAATTCCGGAAAAATCAGAATGACGCACCAACCCATGACGATGTACAGCGCGTACGAGAGAATTTTGACGGCTTTTCCGTTCAGGTCGATTGCGTTGAACGTGATGCCCAGAACGGCCATCAGCCCGACGAATCCCAAGAGGAGATAGCCTTTCCGGTCGGCGACGCCGAGAATGATCAAAGGCGCGTAAGTGCCTGCGATCAGAAAGAAGATGCTGCAATGGTCGAAAACCCGCATCACCCTTTTGGCTCTGGGCGGACGGATCATGTGATACAGACTCGACATCACGTACAGAACGATCATCGAAAGACCGTATACGGAAAGGGCAAACAGACGGAGCGCATTTCCTCCGTGAAGGGCTTCCAGAATCAAGGAGACGGTCAGAAAGACGACTCCCAGTCCTCCTCCGACGATGTGGGTGACGCCGTTGAAGATTTCTTCGCCCTTGCTGTATGTCGGAATATCGTTTTTCATCTTCGCTTTTCCTCCTTTTTTCTTCATTGTAACCGGTCGGGAAGAGAAAGCCTATCCACGATGAAGAAACGCGCTCTACGATGCAAAAAAGGGATTCTACGGAGCGTGGAGTGCTTTTCCGGAAAGAAAAACGAGGATCGACCGGTTTTGTTTGACAGGGGAAAAGGCAGGGTCTACAATAATGTTAGCAACCGCTAACGAAATATTGGCTTGCCGTTGAAAGGATCTCATTTATGGAAGCAATTCGATTGAAAGAAGTATCCCGCGTTTATACGAGCGGAGAACATCGACTGAACGCGTTGGATCGCGTCGATCTCAGTCTGGAAGAGGGAAAGTTCATCGTGATTCTCGGACCCAGCGGTGCCGGAAAAAGCACGCTGTTGAACCTTCTGGGCGGTTTGGACCAGCCTACGAGCGGAACGATCACCGTTTACGGAAAGGACATTTCCGCATTGAACGAAGATCAACTCGCGGAGTACCGCGCGGAAACCGTCGGTTTTGTCTTTCAGTTTTACAATCTGATCCCGACGCTGACGGTCTATGAAAACGTCGCGTTGGTCAGGGAAATCGTCCGCGACGCTCTCGATCCGGCGAAGATTCTCGAAGAAGTCGGATTGAAAGATCATCTGAATCAGTTTCCGTCCCAGTTAAGCGGCGGCGAACAGCAGCGCGTCAGCATCGCCCGCGCGCTTTGCAAGAATCCGAAAATTCTCTTGTGCGACGAACCGACCGGCGCGTTGGATTCCGACACCGGCGTTCTGGTTCTCAAACTGCTTCTTTCGATGGCGAAAACCTATCGCAAGACGATCGTCATCGTTACGCACAATCAGAATATCGCCAAAATGGCCGACGTCGTCATTCAGGTGAAAAACGGCCGGATCCGTTCCTTGGAGATTCAGGACGAACCGTTGAGCGCGGAAGAGGTGGAATGGTGATGCTTGGGAAAAAATGGATTCGGACGGCGTTAAGTTATAAGGCGCAGTTCCTGTCGATGATTCTGATGATCGCGATCGGAATGGGCATCTTTTTCGGCTTTCACGCCGAATGGTACAGCCTGAAAAAAGACACCGACGGCTTTATGGAGCAATGCCTGTATGCCGACTATCGCCTTTACGACGATGCGGGATTCAGCGAAGCGGACATTGCGTCGGTCCGAGCGATCGACGGCGTGGAATCCGCGACCCGTTTCCTTTCCGTCAACGCGGGAATCAAGGATCGGGAGCAGGCGCTGGCGCTGACGGTCGTGGAAGACTACGTGAATACGCGCATGGTCGTTATGAAGGGGGAATCCTACGATGAGAATTCCGACGGATTCTATCTTTCGGATCGCTTCGCCGAGGCAAACGGTCTTGCTTTGGGCGATTCTCTGACCATAACCTATCGGGGAATCGAACTTTCCGGAAAAATCGTCAGTCTGATCAAAAGCGCCGAGTACATGGTCTGCGTCGCCGATTCCAATCAACTGATGCCGGACTATCGTTCGTTCGGCTTCGTCTATGTTTCGCCTCAGAAACTCCTGACTGCGCTCGGCGAAGTTTTTTACCCGCAGATCAACGTCCGTTCCGGTCGGAATCAAAGCGAGTTTGCCGGATCGGTCGAAGAAGCGCTGGGGAAGACGACGCTGATTTTGCCGAAGGAACAGCACACCGCCTATGCCGCGGCTCAATCGGAAATCGAAGAAGGTCAGACGATGGGGACGATCTTGCCTTGTCTGTTTTTGGCCATCGGCATTCTGACGATGATGACGACGATGCATCGGATCACCGTCAACGAAAAGATTCAGATCGGAACGTTGAAAGCCCTCGGTTTCAAGAGAAAGCGCATTCTTTCGCATTACACGTCCTACGGCTTCTTTATCGGCGCTCTCGGTTCGCTTCTGGCGGTGGGCTTAGGCTACGGGATCGCGGCTTTGGTCGTCAATCCGAATCAGTTTCAGGGGACGTATTTCGATTTTCCGGACTGGAATCTTTACTTTCCGCTTTACAGTTGGCTGATTCTGATCGCGATGATCGTTCTTTTGACCTTCATCTGCTTTCTCTCGGTGAAAAAGATGCTGAAAGGAACGGCGGCGGATTCCTTGCGCCCTTACGTCCCGAAAAGAGTCAAACCGCTTGGAATCGAGAAGACGAAACTGTGGAATCGCTTCCGCTTCGGAACGCGGTGGAATCTCCGCGATGCGCTTCGGCACAAGTCGCGGACGACGATGAGTCTGATCGGCGTTCTCGGCTGTACGATTCTTTTGATCGGCGGATTGGGCATGAAAGACACGATGAGCGACTTCATTCGGCTGATCGATCGGGAAATCTACGTTTACGAGACTAAGGTGAATTTCGCCGAGACGGCTTCTCAACAGGAGGCGCGCGCGTTTATCGAAGCGTACGATGCCGACTTTCTGGCGGAAACGACTTGCGAACTCGACGGAATGAGCGTCGCGTTCGACATTTACGAACTGAATCACGACCGGATCCGCTTCGTCGACCGGAACAATCGGAGCGTCTCTCTTGATGACGACGGCGTCTATATCTGCCTGCGCCTTGCCGATACCTATTCTGTCGGCGATACCCTGCGCATTTCTCCGTACGGTTCGGATCAGACGTACGAAGTCCGGGTCGCCGGCATCGTCCGCTCGTTTATGAACGAATCCGTATCGATGACTTCCGCCTATGCGGAAAAACAGGGAATTCCGTTTCGGATTTCTTCGGCGTTTCTGAGCCAGAAAGCCGGTGAGATCGAGGCGACGGACTGCGTTTCGGGCATGCAGAGTAAACAGGCGGTCATGGACAGTTACGACAGTTTCATGGAAATCATGGACATGATGGTCCTGATCTTCGTTCTCGGCGCCGTTCTTCTCGGACTCATCGTCCTTTACAATCTCGGGGTGATGAGTTACGTCGAACGATACCGGGAACTGGCAACATTGAAGGTCGTCGGATTCAAAAACCGAAAGATCGGACGGCTTCTGATCGGTCAGAATCTGGGGCTGACCCTGATCGGTCTTCTCGTCGGCATTCCTTCCGGCGCGGGCGTTCTCTATCTGCTCCTTCAAACGCTCGCCGAAGAATACGAACTGAAAATGGTGATCGGAGGAACGACGATTCTCTTCTGCACCTTGCTGACGGTGGGTGTTTCCTTTCTCGTCGGTTTCTTCATTGCCCGGAAGAACCGGAAGATCGATATGGTCGAAGCGCTGAAAGGAGGAGAGTAACCTTTCGGATTCCGCCTGTTCCGGGCGGGATTTTTTTTCGATGCAAAATGCTTCGGAATGTGCGATAATAAAAAAAGGAGGACACAAGAGAATGGGATATGCCATCGCTGCTTTGATCGCTGCATTGATTTTTGAACTCATTACATGGGGGATTGAATACGAATTCTTTTACAGGCCGTTCGTAAGGGAATTTATCCGATCCGGAAGATTCAACACCCCGCGGTTTGAAAGGGCGTACTATAAAAGAATAAAACAAATCGCTCTCGTCGCCATCGCGGGTTCGATCGATATGATTGTTTTCCTTTCTTCGTTCCTGGACAACAAACCGATCTTCGCTTATTCCGTCATCGCAGGCATCTACCTTCTTCTGCTTTTAATTGTATACATACTTTCTGTGATCAACATCTGGGCGTTCCGGAGCGAGGGATTTCATCGGTTCACGGAGTTTCTCGCCTTGCTTCTGGACGTCCTGTTTTCGATCGCGTTAATCGTTTACGCGTCCAAGCATTTTCAATCGATTTCGCCTTACATCATCGCTTTCGGCGCGGTTCTTCTTCTCGTTCGCTTTGTGCTGCTCTTATGGACTTCGCTGAGAAAGCGATACGGTCACTGGACGTATCCGAAGTTTCGGAAAACGGTCGACGGCATGGTGAAAAATTACAACCGGCAACCGACCGACGGCGTCAAAGACGCGATTATCTGCATATGCGCATCGGAAGTTTCGTTTCTGATCCGGTACCTGAAAGAATGCGACGAGCCTTCTTTCCGCCTGATCGAGACGCTCGTCGTTCCCGGAATGCCGGAAGAAAAGCGTTCGGAAGAACTTCTGGACGCGATGGATAAGCGGAAAAGGAAAAGCGAAGAAGCGTAAAGAAAAGAAAGGCGTCAGTCTTCCTTCTGCCGAAAAATAAGGAAACGGAAAGGGGGAAAACGGGATTTCAGAGGCGTTTTTTGATTTTAGGGGTGCTTTTCTTCCGTTTTACTGCTACACTAGAAGATACAGGAATCGGTTGAACCGATCTGAAAAGGAGTTTACACATGATTGAATACAGATACGATACGCAATTGTTGATCGAAGGAAAGAATCTGGACGAAGACAAGATTCAGGACTATTTCTTTGAAAATTTCAAGGGAGATTGTCTTCTCGCCGTCGGCGACGACGAACTGATCAAGATTCATTATCACACCAACGAACCGTGGAAGGTGCTGGAATATTGCGCGAGTTTAGGGGAAATCTACGATATCGTCGTCGAAGACATGGACCGTCAGGCGCGGGGATTAAAAGGCTGATCGGTGAAAGAAAAAACGAATGCGATCCGGAAGATCGAGTCGAAAAAGGTAGAGTACCGCCTTCTCGATTATTCGGATACCCCGTACGTTTCCGCTTCGGAAGTCGCCGCTTATCTGGACGTTTCGCCCGACGCGCTGTTCAAAACGCTGGTGGTTCAGGGGAAAAAGGATCACTATGTCTTTTTGATTCCGGCTTCTTCGGAACTGGATCTGAAAAAGGCCGCGTTAGCGACGGGCGAGAAGAAAATCGCCCTCTTACCGTCCCGCGAACTCTATCCGTTGACGGGATACGTTCACGGCGGTTGCTCGCCGATCGGAATGAAAAAAGCGTTTCCGACGTTCGTCGATTCGTCCGCGCGAAACCTTCCCCGCATCTGTTTTTCCGGCGGGAAGATCGGTTACAGCGTGGAGATTCTGACGGAGGATCTGACGAAACTGATCGCTTTTGCATTCGCCGACGTCAGACAAGAGAAAGGAACGGAAACAAACGATGATTGAAGTCGTGAAACTGTTATTGATCTTTTTTCTCGGGGCGATAGCCGGTTGGGTCGTCGAGTTGTTTTTCCGCCGTTTCGTGTCGTCGAAGAAATGGGTGAATCCCGGTTTTTTGCAAGGACCGTATCTGCCTTTATACGGGTTCGGTTTAGTTTTCCTGTACGGAATCTGTTCGATCGATCTCTCCTTCCTGCACGTGCAGGAAATTTACGAAATCCTGATCAAAATGGTTCTGATTTCGGTTTCGCTGACTCTGGTCGAATACATCGCCGGGTTGATTTTCATCAAAGGAATGAAGATCAAACTGTGGGATTATTCCAAGCAATGGGGGAATATTCAGGGCATCATCTGCCCTTTATTCAGTTTCTTCTGGTCGGTGATCGGGTTCATCTACTATCTGACGCTTCACCCGTTAATCGTCGACGCGGTCGGTTTTCTCGGGCAGAATCCGATCTTTTCGTTCTTCGTCGGCATCGTTTTCGGCGTCTTTCTGATCGATCTGTTCAACAGTTTCAAGGTTGCCGCGCGGATCCGCGCGTTTGCCAAAGAAAACCGGATCGTCGTCTACTACGAAGCGTTCAAGAATACGCTGAAAACCGACTTTAACGAGATTCCGCTTCATATCCGGAAGATCACCAAAGAGATTCAGGACAAATACATGATCAAAGTCGAGGAGATCAACCGGGATATTCTGACCGAGGAACGTTGTTCGGGATTGGCGATCACCGGCTTCGTGATGAGTTTTTTCGGTTTTACGATCGTTTCGATGGCAATCTGCAAAGTCGGAATGCGCTCGAAGAAATACCGCGGTCTGGCTCTCGCGGGCATGATCGTCTCGCTCCTTGAAGCCGTCGCCCTGATCGTCTTCCTGGTCTTCCGGTACATAAAATAACGCACGAAAAAGGCACTTAATCATATATTAGATTAGGTGAAAATATGAGAAAACTGATCAATGCTTTGGTAACGCCGTTCGACGACGAAAACCGGATCGACTACCGGGAAATCGACCGACTGGTTTCGGAAGCAAAGGAGAATTGCAACGATGCGCTGGTCGTGGGTTCGACCACCGGCGAAGGCACGCTCCTGTCTTTGGAAGAAAAGATCGGGCTTTTTCGTTACGTCGCGGAGAAAAGCGAAATCCCTTGCCTTTATCCGATCAATCAGATGAGTCTCGAAAGGGCGAAAGAAGAGATCGACCGGGTCCGAAGTTTCGATTTCGACACGTATCTGATCGTTACGCCTTTTTACGTCAAGCCGACGCAGGAAGGTCTGTTTCTCTATTTCAAATCGCTCGCGGAATACGTCTTTCCGAAAAAGATCATCGTCTATAACGTCAGTTCGCGCACCGGCGTCAACATCACGTATTTTACGCTAAGAAAACTGATCAAATCGTGCGAAAACATCGTCGGCATCAAAGAATGTTCTTCGGATTTCAATCTGATCCGCCTGCTCAAAAACAATTTTCCGAAGTTTCAGGTCTATCTCGGCGAGGATTCTCTCTTTTACGAAGGGCTGGAAAACCACGCGGACGGTTTTATTTCGGTCATTTCCGTTCTCTACGGAAAAATGATGAAAGAAGTCATCGAAGATTACGAGGTCGGCTTCGTCAATCAGATCACGGTCAGTTATCTTCGCCTGGTTTCGGAAATCGTTTTCGCCTATCCGAATCCTTCGGGCATCAAGTTCCTTCTTGGAAAAAAAGGACACGCTTCGATGAATCTCCGTCCGCCGTTGACGAGCGTGAAAGAGAGCAATACCTCGTTCGATCTGCTTTAACGCTTTTCCTTTTTACCTTTACCGAAAAACATCAGACCAAAAGCAATCAGAAGCAACAGGCAGGAAATCCAGATCGTCCGGAATCCGAATGCGGCGATCAGACTTCCTCCGATTCCGGCTCCTAAACCGAAAAGAACGATGAGGGCGAAGTAACAGAAGGCTTTCCGAAGTTCGGATTTTTTTCCTATGCGTGCGAAAGAGCAGAGCGCGTCCACGCCGCTTCTCAGGTTTCCGATGCACATCGTGCTGGCGAACGGATGCCCTTCGACTTTCCGGAAAGCCTGCACCTGCATGGCGCAGGAAAAAGAAACCAATGCGTTGGCGAGTACGTCGAGCGTATCGGGAAGAAAACTGACGGCGAAGAGCAAGGCGATTTCCGCGATCAGAACGACTTGCCGCCAGTGGAGAAAGCCCCGATTGGAAAAGAGTGATCGGATTCCTTCGCACGCGGCCACGCCGAAGGCGAAAGAAAGAAGGGGAATCAGGTAGCGGACGATCGTCGCGCCGTCTTGTTCAAAGATGCCCTGACTGAGCAAAATGACGTTTCCCGTCTGCGCGTTGGCAAAAACCTTTCCGCGCGAAAAATAGGTATAGGCGTCCTGCAAACCGCCGGAAAGCGAAAGAAAGGCGACGGTCAGAAACGATTCCGACATCTGCCCGACGGATTTTTTCCGAGCAGGCGTTTCTTTTGCGTTCGTTTCTTCCATTCGTCCTCCTCCTTTCCTGATCCTCGATTATTGTAGTCGATGCTTTCGGGGAAATCAACCGATGAATCCGGAGAGGATTCCTTTTTTCGACGGCATTTCCGTTTTATCGCGCGGAGATTCACGCAGTTGGCCGAAATCTCTTTTCAAAGTCGACGGAAAAGGCTATAATGAATTCGATCGTTTGACGAAAGCCCAATGAAGCGTTTCCGTTCAGAGAGAGTCTGGCTGGTGAAAAGACTCGGCTGACCTTCATGCGCCACTTTCCAGATTCCGGGTAATTCCGGCGTTGACTGCGTTAAGGTCGCAAGCAAGTGCAATTCGGTTGAATTGAATCAGGATGGTACCGCGAGAATTCGTTCCTGTGAGGTACTTTTTTTATGTTTGAGGAGGAATTTGAGATGAAATTCATGACATCGACGGAAATCAGAAACACCTGGCTGAATTTCTTTAAAGAAAGGGGGCATTACATCGAGCCGAGCGCGAGTCTAATTCCGCACGACGACCCGACGTTACTTTGGATCAATGCCGGGGTCGCGGCGTTGAAAAAGTATTTCGACGGAAGCGAAATCCCGACGCACACCCGGATCACCAATGCCCAGAAAGCGATCCGGACCAACGATATCGACAATGTCGGCAAGACGGCCAGACATCATACCTTTTTCGAAATGCTCGGGAATTTCTCGATCGGGGATTATTTCCGCGCGGAAGTGATTCCGTGGGCTTTTGAATTGCTGACCGATCCGAAGTACTTCGGTCTGGACAAGGATCGCCTCTACGTCACGGTGTATCCGGACGATGCGGAAAGTCAGAAACTCTGGGTCCGATGCGGCATCGATCCGACGCATCTGATCCCTCTGAAAGACAACTTCTGGGAAATCGGGGAAGGCCCGTGCGGACCGGATACCGAAATTTTCTTCGACCGGGGCGAAAAATACGATCCGGAGAATCTGGGAATCCGCCTCCTCAAAGAGGATATCGAGAACGACCGGTATATCGAAATCTGGAATATCGTGTTTTCGACGTTCAACGCCGAAACCGGCGTGGAAAGAAAGAATTATAAGGAACTTCCGTCCAAGAACATCGACACCGGCGCGGGTCTGGAACGGCTGTGTTGCATTCTTCAAGATACGGAAACCAACTTTGAAACCGATCTGTTCTATCCTTACATCGAGCAGGTCGAACGGATCGCGGATAAAAAATACGAAGGCGAAAACAAAATGGCTTACCGCGTCATCGCCGATCATATCCGCGCCTGCACGTTCGCACTAGCCGACGGCGCTTCTTTTTCCAACGAAGGAAGAGGATACGTGCTTCGGAGAATTCTCCGGCGAGCCGTCCGTTACGGACGGAAATTGGGCATTACCCGTCCGTTTATGCATGAACTGGTGGGAACCGTCTGCAAGGTGATGGAAGGCTATTATCCGTATCTGAACGAAAAGAAGGAGCGGATCGCGAAGATGATCGAAGCGGAAGAAGAAAAATTCGCATTGACGCTGAATTCGGGCGAACAGATGCTAAGAAAGAAACTGGAAGAAGTCGATCTTTTAAGCGGCGAAACGGCGTTCAGACTCTACGATACGTTCGGTTTTCCGATCGAACTGACGGAGGAAATCTGCGCCGAACAGGGCAAGAAAGTCGATATCGAAGGATTTAAGACGGAAATGAACCGGCAAAGGGAAAGAGCCCGGAATGCGCGAGGCGAAGCACAGTCTTTCAACCGTCAGTCCAAAGACCTGCTGGAATTCACCGCGCCTTCCGAATTCGTCTATTCGACTTACGAACCGATGCAGGCGAAAGTCATTGGATTATTCAAAGACGGCGTGAAGACGGATGTATTGGACGACGAGGGCGAAGTCGTGTTCGACAAAACGAATTTCTACGCCACCAGCGGCGGTCAGATCACCGATATCGGGACGATTGAAAACGAAGCCTGCTCCGCGATCGTGAGCGGTGTGGAAAAAGCCGCGCACAAGCAACACCTGCACAGCGTGAAAGTGCAGTTCGGTTCGATCCGGATCGGCGATACATTCACCTTGATCGTCGATGCTGAGCGGCGAAAGAGCATCATGCGCAACCACAGCGCGGCGCACCTGCTTCAAAAGGCGCTTCGGGTGGTTCTCGGCGATCACGTTCATCAGGAAGGATCGTACGTTTCCGATACGGTGGTTCGTTTCGACTTCGCGCATTACGAAAAGATGACCGCCTTGCAATTGCGTCAGGTCGAAAAGACGGTGAACGAATACATTGCGCGCGGGTTGAAGGTGGAAACGAAGATTCTGCCTCTGGCGGAAGCGAAAAAACTGGACGCGATGGCACTTTTCGACGAAAAATACGGCGATTACGTCCGCGTCGTCGATATGGGAGGCGAGTCCGTGGAATTCTGCGGAGGAACGCACGTGTCGAACACGAGAGAAATCGGGCTTTTCGCTATCGTCTACGAAGAATCGATCGCGGCCGGCGTCAGGAGAATCGAGGGAAGATGTTCGCTTTCCGCTTACGAATGGCTGAAACAAAAAGAGGTCGCGCTTCAAGCCGTCGCCGATCAGTTGAAATGCTCTTCCTATGGCGAAGTGCCTTCGAAAATCCGTCAGTTGAACGAGGAGATCGCTTCGTTACGAAAAGGAAACGCGGAATTGAATCAGAAACTCTCGGGACTTGAATCGAAAGCGATCAGGGATGAGTTTCAGGAAACAGAAGGCGTACATGTCCTTCTGAAAAAAGTCGTCGACTACGACAAGGATCGCTTCCTCGCCTTGTTCGATTCGCTGAAAACCTGCTATGATCCATCGATCGTTCTTCTGGCCAACGTCGGTAAGGACCGCGTTCAGTTCATCGCCGCGGTCAGCCCGTCGTTAACGGACCGCTATTCGGCCGGGAATCTGATCCGGATCGTCACCGCCGCCTGCGGCGGTTCCGGAGGCGGAAGAAAAGAATTCGCCCAAGGCGGAGGAAAAGACGGAAGCCAGGTCGAAAAGGCCTTCGATCTCGTCCGGAAGGAATTGCAGAAATGATCGGCAAGGTTCTCGGTCTGGATTTAGGGGAGAAAAGTCTGGGAATCGCCGAATCCGATCTGATGGGCGTGATCGCTTCCGGCGTGGAAAACTATCGTTTCGATTCGATGCAGTTCGACGGCGCTATCGAGCGCGTGCGCTTTTATTGCCAGAGGGACGGCATTCGCGAAATCGCGCTGGGACTACCGCTTCACATGTCCGGAGAGGAATCCGATCATTCCCGGATGTGCCGTCAGTTCAAAGAAAAACTGGAAAAGGAAATCCCGGGCGTCCGGGTGATTCTGATCGACGAAAGGTGGACGACGAAACAGGCCTCGCGTTACTTGCTCGAAGCCGATCTTTCCAGAGGAAAAAGAAAAAAAGTCATCGACAAAATGTCGGCTGTGTGCATTCTGGAAGCGTATCTGCCGATGAGAAAGCAGGTGAACGAACGTGAAGAATGAAGAGACGATCGCGCTGATCGACGAAAAGGGAAACCGAAAAGATCTGAAAATCTATTTTACCTACCACAGCGACCGCTTTGATCGGGATTACGTGATCTTCTTCGATCCCGACGATCCGGATCATCTTCTGGCCGGTTACGCGGACGAAGAGGGAAACCTATCGGACATCGAAAGCGACGAAGAGTACGACGAACTCGACGAAATCATCGAAGAATTTCAGGAAAAGCAGGAATAAGGATAGGTCCGGGAAGTCGTTCCCGGGCTTTTTTGTTACGTTTTTCAGCGAAATTTATCGGATTTTTTAAAATAATATTGAAGAAAGCGTTTTCACGGAATTATAATTAAAAAAGATTTTAAGAAAGGGGAAACTCTGATGAGAAAGAAAATTTTTGTGATGAGTTTGCTGACGCTTTCTTTGCTCAACTTCACTTCGTGCGGCGGGGAAAAGAAAACGTCTTCGGGCGGAAGCGTCGAGTGCATCTCGTATCACGTTACGTACTATCTGAACGACGGTACGGATAAGGTCTATTATGAAACGGACGAAATGTTCGGCTCGACGGTTACGCGGCCGGAAAATCCGAAGAGAGACGGATTCACGTTCCGGGGCTGGTGCGTCGATCCGGCGTGCTATATCACCTTTTCTCTCGATACGCCGATCAAAGCGGACACTTCGCTTTATGCCAAGTGGCTGGTGAATACGACGACCGATTCGTCCTCGTCGTCGGCGGGAACGGATTCTTCTTCCGCATCTTCTTCAAGCGATTCGAGCGGAACAACGCTCGGCGTGACCTATACCGTCGAAGGCATGCCGGAATGGGTAACCAACGACGGTTGCGTGATCTTCGCCTGGGTTTGGAGCGATACCAACATGGGAATGTGGGTCGACACCGTCTACACTTCGGAAACCTCTCTGACGTTCACCGTCGATGAGGAAATCACCGGCATGCTCCTGGCAAGGTGCATTTCCGGGACGAGTCAGCCGGACTGGGCGGTTCAGGGCGATCTTTCCGGACGGATTTACAATCAGACGGAAAATATCGACGTTACGTCCGGGATTCTCACCTATACCTGCGCGTCCTGGAAAGAATACAATCCGAATTAGAGGAGGCCGAAGATGAAAAAGAAATTCTTGTTTTTATCGGTTTTGGGCTTATCATTGAGCCTTTTGGGCGGATGCGGAAACGCTTCCGGGAATTCTACGGTTTCGTCGGGAGACAATTGCACGAATTCGGGGCCGGTTTACCGCGTATACTTCTATTCCAACGGCGGCTCGGCCGTCGATACGCTGGAAGTAGCCGCCGGTTCGACGGCGACTAAACCGCAGGACCCGGTGCTTTCGGGAAAGACGTTTGAAGCCTGGTACACGACGAGTAACCTGACGGGGACGCCTTACGATTTTTCGCTTCCGGTCAATTCGAATCTGGTGCTTTACGCGAAATGGTCGAGCATCTCTTCGGAAGAAATCGAAAAGTACGAGCGGGACTGGGCGGAGAAATCCGAAGAAAACCACCTGTACATTCATTATCTCCGGTTCAATAACACGCCGGAAGAATACGAAGACTGGGACATCTGGTCCTGGCCTTACAGCGGAGACGGAACCAATTTCGATTTCGTCAAGGAAGGCGGACAGGTCGTCGTCGACGATCTGGGCGGGGCTTACGTCGACATCGATCTGACGAAAACGTATTCGCCGGCCGGCTGGCTCAACGGCGACTATGTCGACGGACTCACGATGTCGTACATGACGAACGGCGAACTGGTTTCCAAAGTCGGATTCCAGATCGTCCTGAAAGAGACCCGTAGCAATGCCGATTCGTATTGGAAAAACGACGGCGACGACAACTACATCACGATGAGCGAAAGCCGTTGGGATAACGGCTCGTATCACGTCTTCTGCGTGCAGAACAACGTGCCGAATTTCACGGCGCATTATTCGGCCGATCAGGCGGATAATCCTTACGATCACGACGACGGAAACAACGTTTCCGAATCCAACGTCGATTCCTCCGCGGCGGGCTACGGCGTCAGTGCTTCTTCTTCGGATTTCCGGAACAACGCCGGCATCGGCTATCAGGTGATGGTGGCTTCGTTCGCCGATTCCGACGGCGACGGCATGGGCGATATTTACGGCATTACCCAAAAACTGGATTATCTGAAAGACAATCTGCACATCGACACGCTCTGGCTGACGCCGGTTCAACTTTCCGATTCGTATCACGGCTATGACATCATCGATTACAAAGTCGTCGACCCGAAATTCGGAAGCAAGGCTTCGCCGAATACGACCGGCGGTCAGCCGGACGAAGAAAGCGCGATGAAAGATTACGAAGATCTTCTCCGCGAGGCCGAACAGAGGGATATCCGCGTGGTCATGGACCTCGTCATCAATCACACGTCGAAGAAGAACGTCTGGTTCATGAAATCGAGCCTTCTGGATCCGGAATATCGTTCGTTCTATCAATGGAAACGGACTTCGGAAGTCGGCGACAACAAGAACTGGCATTCGTATTCGACCACGCCGTATTCTTACTACGGAAAATTCGCTTCGAGCATGCCGGAACTGAACTACGATTATCAGGGAACCCGCGACGCGATGGTTGACGTCGCCGAATTCTGGCTGGATAAGGGCGTTTCCGGATTCCGCATCGACGCGGTCAAACACGTCTACATGGCGGACGAAGTGACGAAAAACGCCGGCGACAAGGTGGTGGAAGACTACGACAGCGCGACGCAAACCGATTACTCTTCCAACCTGACCAAGAATATGAATTTCTTCCGCGAATTCAATGCCCGGATCAAGGCGAAAGACCCGGACGCGATGATCGTCGGAGAGAATTTCGACGGCAACGCGGTCAACAACGTCGCGCCGTATTACGAAGGACTCGACTCGCTGTTCGATTTCTATATGTACTATAAACTTTCCAACATCGCGATGACGGACAGCAAGATGGCGCAAGCCAACATCATCTCCACCGGCGGGCAGAACTCCGGAAAATGGAATTTCCCAGGCGTTTACGCCGAATACAATTCCTACCGGAACAACGACGCGATCGAATCGGTGTTCACGTCGAACCACGACGTCTCCCGGGTGATGAACATGATGGCGGGCACGGCCGCGAACGCCGACGATCAGTCCGCGGGCACGGTCACCCTTTCCAACAGCGCGCTCGCCTTGGAAAGAGCCAAGTGCTATGCGACGGTGATGACGATGTTACCGGGAATCACCTGGATCTATTACGGAGACGAACTGGGAATGACCAGCAACTTCGCCGCCGGAGAAACGAAGACTTCGCCTCACGTCGACCGGTGGTACCGTCAGCCGTATAAATTCGGAAACGAAGCCGCGGGCACGGCCGATAAGGACGGCGTCTATCAGACCGGATTCAACTTTACCGGCGGCGCCGGGTTCTCGATCGGATACGACGATTACAACAAGACGGTTTTGAAGAGTGCCGAGGATCAGTTGAAAGACAGCGATTCGATGCTGTCCTATTACAGCCGGCTGACGGCATTGAAATCCTCTTCCAAAACGCTGATTTCCGGCTCCTATCAGGGAATCAGCGCTTCCAATTCGATCTTTGCCTTTTCGCGGACGTTAGGAGAGGAAACGTATTCTATTTATGTCAATTTCTCTTCTTCCGCGGTCAGCGTGAGCCTTCCGTCCGGCACGCAGGTGATTCAGACGGGCAATGTCTCTTCTTCGAGTTTGGGCGCCCATTCCGCCGTAGTCATCAAGGGTTGAAAATGAAACCGGTTCAAGCGGGAACCGGTTTTTTTTTACGGAATGAAAAAAGGAGAAAGCCGAAAGAGGAACGATGGTTTTTATGGAATTCCGCCGCATTCTTTCTTATAATGGAAAAGGAGAGAAGGAACGCTATGATCTATCTGGTTTACGGAGAGCAATTCCCTTTGGTCAAAAAGAGAGTTCGGAAACTGATTCGCACGCTTTTGCCTGACGGCGAAGACGAATTCAATTCCGTCCGTCTGAATGCCAAAGAGGTAACCGTTCAGGATATCGTGTATGAATGCAGTCTTCTTCCGTTCGGCGCGCGGAAAGTGGTCCGGGTGGATAATCCGTACTTTCTGGGCAGCGTCAAAGAGAGAATCCCGATCGAAAAAGATCAGGATTACGACGCTTTGCTCGGTTATATCGCCAATTCCAATGCGGTCGTCGATCTGATCTTTGTTCTGGAAAGCAAGACGGTCAATAAAAAAAGCGAGATTTACAAAGCGATCGAAAAGAAGGGAAAAATCCTATTTGAAGAGGGTTTGTCTCCCGAAGTTCTGGCGAAGACGGGAAAAGTTTACTTTGAAAAAAAGGGCGTGCGCATTACGCAGGAAGCGTTGGATCTTCTTCTGGAACGGGTCGGTAACAACGTCACCGGATTCATTCAGGAGGCGGAAAAACTCGCCCTTTACAAGAAGGAAATCGATGTCGACGACGTTCATCTGATGGTGAATGTTCCTCCCGAGCAGAACGCGTTTCTCCTGTGCGACGCCTTGATCGGAAATCGGATCGGAAAAGCGATTTCCGTATTTCGGGATTTGACGGCGTTAAAAGAAGAACCGGTCCGTCTGATCGCTCTTCTGGCCGGGCAGTTCCGGTTGCACGCGTGCGTGGCGTATCTGTATACGAAAGAAAAGCGCAGTCAGGAGGAGATCGCTTCGCAACTGAACGTGCATCCTTACCGGGTAAAACTGATGTGCCGAAATCTCGTCCGCATTTCCTACGATCGCCTGATCGAAGTGACGGAAAGGCTTTACGCGCTGGATCTGAAAATCAAAGCGATGGAAATCGATGCGACGACGGGACTGGAACTTTTTCTGGTGCGGTTTCCTTCTGTCGGGGAGAAAAATAGATGAAAGACGGAATTCTTTTAGTTCATAAACCGGTCGGCATTACCTCGCGCGAAGTGGTCAATTTTCTGATGAAGAAACTGAATACGCGAAAGATGGGACATACAGGAACGCTGGATCCTTTTGCCGAAGGTCTGATGATCGTTACGGTCAACAAAGGCACGAAGATTTCTTCGTTTATCGAGGAATTCGACAAATCCTATCTTGCGGAACTGACTCTCGGCGCTTCAACGGATACGTTGGATTGCGACGGCCGGATTCTGGAAGAAAAAAAAGTGGAACTTCCTTTGGACGCCGCGCAAGTCAGGGCTGTGCTGGAATCCTTCAAGGGAGAAATCGAACAGATTCCTCCGATGTATTCGGCGATCAAAGTCGACGGAGAAGAATTGTACAAAAAGGCGCGTCGAGGCGAAGAAATCGCGCGGAAAGCGCGTCGGGTGTTCATTTCGGACATCCGCCTGATCTCGATCGACAAAGAAAAGATCGTCTTTTCGGCGGACTGTTCCAAAGGGACCTATATCCGGACGTTGGGCGCGGATATCGCCGAACGGTTGAATTATCCGGGACATCTGACTTCTCTGACTCGCCTGAAAGTCGGGCGGTATAATCTGAAAATGGCGAAAACTCCCGAGGAGATTGAGGAGAGCGACATCCTGTCCATCGGGGAAGCCTTGCAGCATCTTCCGTCTTTCACCGTCACGGGAAACGACGAATTCAAAGTGAAAAACGGCTGTAAAATCGCCCTTCCGCTTGACGCGGATATCTGTCTGATCAAAGATAAAGCCCGTCTTCCTCTGGCTATCTACCGGAAGGAAAAAGACGGTGTTTACGCCTGTCTACGAGGTCTGATCGGATGAAAACGATTCGCATTCATTCCCTGAAAGAAATCCCTTTTTACCGGAATCTGACTTTATGTCTGGGCTTTTTCGACGCTTTGCATGCCGGTCATCGGAAACTGATCGAAAGCGGAAAACGCTTTTCTTCGCCGTTAGGCGTGCTGACGTTTTCGGAAAATCCCCTTCGCTTGCTGAAAGGCGAAATTTGTCCTGTGATTTCCTCTTTGGAAATGAAGCAGGAGATTCTGAGCGACGCGGGCGTCGATCTTTTGTTCGTGCTGGAATTGTCATGGGAATTTCTCAATCTGGAAAAGGAAGCCTTCATCGAAGAGATTCTTCTTCCGCTGGGCGTCGAAAACATCGTCTGCGGGTTCGACTATTCGTTCGGGAAGGGAGGAAAGGGAAGACCGGAAGACCTGATCGGTTCGGGAAAGTTTCACGTCGAAGTGATCGAGGAAGTGAAGAACGACCGGAATGAAAAGATTTCCTCTTCGCTGATTCATTCGCTGATCCGTTCGGGGAAAACGGAAGAAGCGGGCATTTATCTTTGCCGGCCGTATCAGATCAGGGGAACGGTGATGTCCGGATTTCATGTCGGACGGACGATATCCTACAAGACGGCGAATATCGGAATGTCGGATCGGTTTGAATTGCCATGCAGGGGTGTTTACGCCACGGAGATCGAAATCGACTGCCGCCGTTATGAGTCGATGACGAATATCGGCTGTCACCCGACGGTCAATACTTTGCCGGAACCGGGAATCGAAACGCACATTTTCGATTTCGACGAAAACCTTTACGGAAAAAAGGTACGATTGTATTTTTATCGTAAAATCCGGGACGAGATGAAATTTGAAAGTCTTTCCGATCTGAAAAAACAACTCGAATGCGACGAAACGGAAACGCGGGAATACTTTGCCGGCAAAAGAAAGGAAACAGCGTGAAAGAAGATTCCGTGAACCTTCCGACTTCTCAAATTTTTCTTGAATCGAAAAAGGATTGATGATATAGTATTAGAGCGACTTCTTCTTGGCTCGGCGATACTCCGACGCCCGGCTAGGAAAAAGTTAAGAATCAAACAGGAGGAAAGAAAATGGCACTGACCAAAGAAAAGAAAGCCGAAATCATCGCAAAGTTCGGCGTCAACGACAAGGACACCGGATCGACCAAAGTGCAGATCGCTTTGCTGACCCAGCAGATCAACGATCTGACCAATCACTTGAAGGTGAACAAGCACGACAATTCTTCCCGAAGAGGACTTTTCGTCTTAGTCGGTAAGAGAAGAGGCCTTTTGGATTATCTGGCGCGCAACGATTACGATGCGTATGCCGCTTTGATCAAAGAATTAGGCATCCGCAAATAGACTCCTTTCGGTCGGTAAGAGATTACATTTGTAATCTTTACTTGCAAGCATAGTTTAGTGGTAGAACTTCAGCTTCCCAAGCTGACTGTGCGAGTTCGATTCTCGTTGCTTGCTCCATTAAAAACATATAGGTTTAATACAAAGAGAATTCATTGTGTTAAACCTTTTTTTCTTTTGTTTTTAACAATTTCAAACCATTTTAGGGCAAAATTTGACGTTTTGGGTCCAAATTGAGAAGTAATTTGCTACCGTAATAGCCTGTTAAGCACCATTTTTAGATCAAGTTTACATGGTTAAAATCAACAGGTAAGCGAAAGGGGGTATTGACAAGCGAAAGCCCCTACTATCAAGCGAAAGGTGTTTCCTGCCTTTTTTTCTCCAGCATATTAAAAAATATTGTTTTATTTGGTAATAGTTATCGCACTAAAAGAAAACGCATAGAATTTTTTTCGCCACTCTTCTTTTAATACTAACGCCTTAGTAGAACTCTAAAATTGACAAATCTTTTTCAATATGGAATAATATAATTACCAAGAGCGTTTATAAATTGATTTTAAAAAATGTGGGAAGGGGAAATTAGTATAAATTCTTTATATTAATTAAATTAGAAAGGGGAATAGAAGTGGTAAATAAAACATTAAACAAATTGGGGATAGTTTGTTTATTTACATTAGCTTTGATATCTTTATGTTCTTGTACTGATATTAATAAGCGGATTAATTATTTTGTTCCAGGCTTTTTTTCTGGATATAATGAGTACGATAACACACAATTATGTTATTTAAATATTACAGAAATAACGGAAGAGTCCTTTCAAAACTCAAATGGTAAGAATGTTATTAATGATTTGGTTTCTAATAAATTTTACAGTATAGAGTTTTATGTCACCGATAACGACTCTAATAAAATCGTTATTGATTTTAGTTATTTAGAAGATGCTTTCGATGGTGCCACCGGGACAAGAATTTCATATAAAGACCAAAACAATAATTGGATAACACCTTTTACAACCGATGAGCGGGATTATCGAGATGATAACGATAAAGCAGAAAGTTATAGTATTCATATTACAGATAAGGATTTTGAGGTTTTTACATTTTTATATTTAAGGGATATATTAATAAATGGACAGGTTCAAAAATAGGTATTCACAAAATTATTAGAGGCGGAAGATTTATTCATGGGCCACATTTTCATCCATGATTTTAGGAGGAATAATATATGACAAACAAAGAATTCATTTTAGATAGTTTGATTGATGACGATGAGGCATTTACGCAAATATTGGAGTATTTTGAGTTAGCGGCTGAAATAAAAATATCTCCCTTAGAATTAAAAAAACTATTAAATAAAATGGTAGATGAAGGTTATATTTTTATTAATTACAGTTGGAAAACAGAACGTGATGAATATCCTTATTCGTTGACTGAAAAAGGAAAAATAGCTTGGAATAATCTTCAAAAATAATTTAAAATGTAATTATTTTAGGAGGAAAATAAATGGATTTAAAAAAGAGTTTACTATAATATAATTACTAAGAGCGTTTATAAGTTGATTTTAAAAGAGTGCGGGGGAGTGTTGGAAATTATATAGGAGATTGGTTTTAATGAAGAAATATGCAATTTTGATTATTACATTGTTAGTTATATTTTTGTCAGGATGTCATTTATCAAATCAAATACTAGCTAAGGAAATGATAGAAAAATATTCGGAAGATCAAAATTATGTAACTTTGATGGGGGACGTTATAGAATGTAATGATAACAATGTCATTATTTGGTGTGAAGAATTACCTGATTACATTAGTTACGAAGATGAACGTTGTGATTACCATATTTACTCTGATAAGTTTATAGAATTGTCGGTTGGAGAACAAATAGAATTTACAACAGTGCCCTGGCACTTTTATAATGGACACAAATTACCAATAGTAGAATTAAAAATAGATGGAAACACTTTGCTATCCTTTGAAGAAGGTAAACAAAATTTAATTGATTGGGTCAATACAACTTTTAAATAAATAACGAATTCCTTTTACAAGCAAAACTTAGGAATCGGATGATGTAAATAGGGCAAGAGTAGATGGAACTGAAAACGTAGGTGCACTAAGGTCAAAGTTTTATACGATGGGATTTACAATCGTAACAGATGTAGGCAGAGGTGTAACAAAATTTGTAGGAAATTTTATAGGAGATTGGTTTTAATGAAAAAAACATTAAAAATATTACTGATAATTGATGCTTGTGTTTTTGCTA
>ERZ779889.503-NODE-503-length-48877-cov-5.611282_pt1 | contig 48877 bp, 44 predicted proteins | sample MGYA00511030_ERZ779889 | MGnify/ENA primary metagenome ERZ779889 (study PRJEB29588, sample SAMEA2160616) | human gut metagenome | biome: human gut; feature: human-associated habitat; material: faeces | place: Denmark | collected 2008/2010 ... | reverse complement strand
ATTTCTGTAAGCGCACTTTGTTGGACGTGAGGTACACATCAACGCCTGAAGTCTGACTCGCTTGAAATCAGCAGGACTTTCCCTATTGTGTCCGTAATTTTACAGTAACAGTACGCATACCATACGGAAAATCTGTTGACACGGCATCGACTCTATCGGCAGGTATTATGAAAATCCCGGACACACCGTATGTGCTCCGGGATTTTAGGGGTTTAGTGTCGCAGCGGGCGGCTATTTCAGCACGCCGAGCTCCTTGCCGATCTTGGTGAAGGCTGCGACGCATCTGTCGAGATGCTCCTTCTTGTGGCCGGCGGATACCTGAACGCGGATACGGGCCTGGTCCTTGGGTACTACGGGGTAGTAGAAGCCGGTTACGAAGATGCCCTCGTCCTGCAGGCGTGCGGCCATTTCCTGAGACAGCTTGGCGTCATACAGCATGACGGCGCAGATAGCTGACTCGGTGGGCTTGATGTCGAAGCCGGCGGCCTTCATCTTGCCGATGAAGTACTCGGTGTTCTCGTGCAGACGGTCCTGAAGTTCGTTGGACTCCTTCATCATATCGAACATGCGGATACCTGCGGCTGCAATCATGGGAGGAATCGAGTTGGAGAACAGATAAGGCCTTGACCTCTGGCGCAGCATGGCGATAATCTCCTTCTTACCGGTGGTGAATCCGCCGACGGAGCCGCCGAATGCCTTTCCGAGGGTGCCTGTGATGATCTCAATCTGGCCGCGGAGATTGTAGCGCTCTGTGACGCCGCGTCCGGTCTTTCCTACGACGCCGGCTGAGTGTGACTCATCGACCATGACCATGGCGTTGTACTTCTCGGCGAGGGCGTGGATCTTGTCCAGAGGGCATACGTTGCCGTCCATTGAGAATACACCGTCGGTGACGATGATGCGGTGACGCTGGGCCTGAGCCTCCTGGAGGCATTTCTCCAGCTCGGCCATGTCGGCGTTGGCGTAGCGGTATCTCTTGGCCTTGCACAGACGCACTCCGTCGATGATGGATGCGTGGTTGAGAGAGTCGGATATGATAGCGTCCTGCTCGTTCAGAAGGGGCTCGAACACACCGCCGTTGGCGTCGAAGCAAGCAGCGTAGAGGATGGTGTCCTCAGTGCCGAAGAACTCGGCTATCTTGGCCTCGAGGGTCTTCTGCAGGTCGCCGGTACCGCAGATGAAACGTACGCTGGCCATACCGTAGCCGTGGGTGTCCATGGCATCCTTGGCGGCCTTTACGAGTTCCTTGCTGTCGGCAAGTCCGAGGTAGTTGTTGGCGCAGAAGTTGAGGGCTTTTGTGCCGTCCTGGAGTGTAATCTCAGGACCCTGGGGAGACACGATTACGCGCTCTTCCTTGTACAGTCCTGCTTCCTTGATGCTGTTCAGCTCGTTCTGAAGATAGGCTTGAAAATCTTTGTACATAATGCTGTGTATTTAGTTTGGACGCAAAGTTAGTAAATAAGCCGTTCTGTTGTCAAGTTAATTTGCTTTTGTCTCGGAAATTTCTTAATTTGCGGGTGTTTATGGTACCGTTGTTCCGTCATACCGTGTCTATGTGGCTTCTGTGGCCGTGGCACCGTGCGAGTACAGTTCATTGACGCGCGGCTTCTACCGCGCAGTTGTGACACGTGTACTGACCTTAACCGCACTACTGACCGCCGCACCTACACAGTGCCGTTCAACGGCCTTGCTGAGTTGGAGTTATCATGATGGGTTAATGTTTTCAGAAAGGAGACCGGTCCGAAAGAGATGTGCTTTTGAGACCGGTCTCTTTGGCCGTATTCTCTTTCCACGTACCATAAGGCATGGGTTCTATGCTTAAGCCTCTTTCAATCAACTAATTATAAATATGGTAGTTGCGCTATGGCCTGTTTTTTCTAACCATAGCGCAGCGCTCTTGATGGGATGTATTTGGATATCAGAGTATTGATGAGTTGAGGACTGCTTTATGGGGGACATGTACAGCAATCGGGATTCCTGATGTGCCGCTTCAAGATATGTTGAGGAAAGTTTGCAGATAGCCGTTTTTATTGATAAAAATTTGGAAACTGCGGAAGTTTTTTTAGTTTTGCACCTTGATTATGACAAACAGGGATCAGATATTGAGAAATACTGCCGCTCTTTTCTTAGAGCGTGGCTGCAAGTCGGTGACTATGGACGAGGTGGCCTCGGTCAACGGTATGTCCAAGCGCACGATATATGAGCTTTTTCAAGACAAGGCCAGGCTGTTGCAGGAGTGTATTATATTGATGCACAGGGATAATATGAACCGTTCTGAGAACGAGCTTGCAAAGACTGGCAATGTCCTGGAGTGGTTCATGCACTCGCTTGAGAACAAGGACGAGCAGCGGATGAGTTTTTTCTACGATTTCTTTACTGAAGTGAAGAGGTATTATCCGGAAGTATTTGTCAATGTGGTCAAGGATGTGAACCGATGGCACTGCGGGCTTTTGGAGAGAATCATAGAGAGAGGGCAGGCGGAGGGACTGTTCATTACCGGCATACTGGATGCCCATAGGCTGTCTCTCCAGCTGTTTGAACTTTCAGTGGCCGTGACAGACAGGGCCGTACGCAATTATCTGGACATCAAGCGTGACCGTGGCGGAGACTGTCTTATGCTATTTCTTGTCAGAGGTATCGCTACGGAGAAAGGACGCGAATATATCGATGATTATCTGGAAAATAATAAATCACTGTTACAATAATGAGAACACGATTGAAAACAACGGCAGTTGTGTGCTGCGTCTATGTTTTCGGGATGATTGCCGGCGCAGGGTCATTCAAGGCCGCCGCTCAACAGCCGTCAGTTCAGGATGCGGATACATCTTCTGTGATGTGTTTCACACTGGACGAGGCCATGAGCTACGCGCTGGAGCATAACTGGGACCTGCAGAACTCCTCGCTGGCCGTGCGTCAGGCGGAGGCTGACCGCTGGGGAGCGATTGCGACCATGCTTCCGCAAGTTAATGGAACATTGGACTATTCCAACTACATGGGATATGAGATGGAGTTCGGTGAGACCGGGCTGGCCATAGCCATGCCGCCTTACGGCTCCATAGGAGTCAATGCGGCCATGTCGGTGAGCGGTGCGCAGATTATCAGTGCCCTCATCGGCAAGTTGTCTATAGAAATGGCGGACGTCTCGCACCGTCAGTCACAGCAGGAGGTGGCCGAGCAGGTGCGTCTGCTGTATTTTTCCGCACTGGTCAGTACGCAGACGGTGGAACTGCTTCGGCGCAACCTCGGCACAGTGCGCAAGCTGCACGAATTTTCCCAGAAGTCGGTGGACGCCGGTGTCGCCGAGCAGGTGGACGCGGATCAGATACTGGTGCAGGTGGCGACTCTCGAGAGCTCCATCAACGAGGCCGAGCGCGGACTTGAGATGATCTACAACTCCATGCGCCTGCAGATGAACGTCGGTTTCGACAAGGAGATAGTCCTGACCCAGACTCTGGACGAGCTGATGGACGTGGAGCATTCGCTGGACTTGTTGTACGATGATTTTATCCTTGAGAACAATTTCTCCTATCAGCTGGCCCTGCAGAGCACCGAGCTGTACAAGAAGCAGAAAAACCTTGCGGGATGGGCCTACGGACCTACCCTGAGCGCATTCTACCAGTACACGGGCAGGAAGTATTTCTCCGATGAGATGACCATGAACATGACCCCTCCGAACATGGTAGGCCTGACTCTGTCTATCCCCATATTCTCCTCGGGCCGCAACTATACTTCTTTCCAGAAGGCCAAACTGGATTATCAGAAGCAGCTCAACACCTTGGAGAACACCAAGATGGCGCTGAACATCCAGCACCGTCAGCTCAAATACAACCTCTCCTCCGCCTACGAGCGCTATCAGACTCAGGTGAAGAACGTGGAGGTCTCCCAGGCCGTATTTGACAACATAGGCAAGAAGTACGAGTTCGGACACGCATCCAGTCTGGATGTCACCAACGCCGCCACTACCCTCATCACGGCCCAGAGCACATACGTGCAGGCGGCCCTGGACTACGTGACGGCCCAGATAGAGCTGGAGAAACTCCTCAACAAGAATACTTACGGACAATCAACAAAGGAACAGAAATAAGTTAAGGATATGAAAATAAAGGCAATCGCAATTATCACGGCTGTCGCTCTGCTGAGCGGCTGCGGAGCCAACACGGAAGATGCCTCGGAGGAGAGGGTGGAGCAGGTGCGTACCACTCCGCTCGCGTATCAGGAGGTGTCCAGGCAGATAGAGCTCTCCACGACTCTTCAGGGATATGAGGAGATGAATATCTCTCCGTCGCTTACGGGTATCATAGAGAAAATATACGTGGAGGTGGGAGACAGGGTGCGCAAGGGGGACACCTTGGTGAGGATGGACCAGAACCAGCTCAACACCACCCGTCTGGCATATGCCAACCTCCAGATAGAGATGAACAGGGTGCGGATGCTTTTGGAAAGCGAGGCCATCTCTCAGCAGACTTATGACCAGACCAAACTGAGTTTCGACCAGACGGCCGAGTCGTTGAGGTTCTTGGAGGAGAATACGTTCGTGCTGGCCCAGTACGACGGAGTCATCTCGTCCAAGAGCTATGAGGACGGAGAACTTTACGCTGGGGCACAGCCTATCCTGCGCCTGACTCAGATCAGCGAGCTGAAAGCCTACGTCAATGTCCCCGAGACTTATTTCCCTAAGGTGAAGGAAGGCATGAAGGTCAATGTGTATTCGGATATTTATCCCGACAAGGTGTTCCCGGCCACGATAGAGATAGTCTATCCGACCGTCGACCCGGCCTCGCATACATTTACCCTCAAGCTGAGGATTCCCAACCGCAGCGAGCTGATACGTCCTGGTATGTACGTGAGTACGGTGCTCGACCTGGGCCGTACGGAGGCCCTCGTGGTGCCCTATCAGTCGGTGCTCAGGCTTATAGGCTCCAACAACCGGTACGTATTTGTGGACGACGGCGGAGTCGCCAAGAGGGTCTTCGTGGAGATCGGCGAGCGTCACGACCAGACCATAGAGATATCCAGCGACAGCCTTAAAGTGGGCGACCCGATAGTCACCACCGGTCAGGCCAAGCTCGTGGACGGAGTCAGACTGAATGTTGTAAAATAATCTCCGCCTGCGATGAGTATCTACAAATCAGCGATCAACCGTCCGGTGACGACCCTTCTGGTGTTCGTCGCCGTGATAGTGATAGGCATATTCTCATTTCTGAGACTGCCTATCGACCAGTTCCCGGAGATGGATCCGCCTTACATCTCCGTGCTCACTGTCTATCCGGGAGCCAGCGCGTCCGAGATAGAGACCAATGTCACCAAGATCATAGAGAACAACCTCAACTCCGTAGACTACCTGAAGGAGATAACCTCCACTACCAAGGACAATATTTCCGTGGTGCTTCTGGAGTTGGAGTGGGGTACGGACCTGGATGAGATTATCAACGACGTCCGGTCATATATAGACATGGTAAAGGACGAGCTGCCGGACGGCTGCACCAATCCTTTCATCTTCAAGTTCAGCACCAGCTCCATGCCTATCCTCCAGTATTCGATTACTGCGGACGAGAGCTATCCAGGTCTGGACAAACTGCTCAACGACGAGATTATCCCGCAGTTGAGCATGGTGAACGGTATCGGAAACCTTACCCTTTCCGGCTCTCCGGAGCGTTATGTGTACGTGGACATCGACCAGCAGAAGCTGGACGCCTACGGTCTTCCCCTGGAGACTGTCGGCAGTGCGATAGCCGCCAACAACCTGAACCTTTCTTCCGGTACCGTCAAGATGAACAAGGAGCAGTACCAGCTCGAGGTGCGCAGCGAGTACGTAGAGAGTTCCGAGATCAATGACATCGTGGTGACGGTGACTCCCGAGGGCCGGCAGGTCTTCGTGCGGGACCTGGCCACTGTCCGCGATACAATCAAGGACCTGAGTCTGGACGAGAAGACCAACGGCCGAGAGAGCGTGCGTCTGATGGTGACCAAGCAGACAGGAGCCAATACAGTACAGATCTGTGAGGATCTGGAGGAGGAGATGGAGCGTATCCAGCGGACTCTTCCCAACGATATCAGGATAGAGGTGATATATGACTCGTCGGAGGATATAGTCAACTCCATCAACTCTCTGGAAGAGTCCATCCTGTACGCTCTGCTCTTCGTGGTGCTCGTGGTGCTTTTCTTCCTCGGAGAGTGGCGTTCTACTCTGATTATCTCTATAACGATACCTATATCCCTGATTGTGGCATTTATCTACCTTATGCTGGCGGACAGCTCGCTGAATATCATCTCTCTCAGTTCCCTGACCGTGGCTATCGGTATGGTGGTGGACGACGCCATCGTGGTGCTGGAGAACATCACCAAGCATATAGAAAGGGGCTCAAGCCCGAGGGAGGCGGCCATCTACGCGACCAACGAGGTGTGGGTGTCGGTCATCGCCACGACCCTTGTGATAGTGGTGGTGTTTGTCCCTCTGACCATGCTTACCGGTATGGCCGGCATCATGTTCAAGGAACTCGGCTGGCTGGTGACCATCATGGTATGTACCTCTACCGTAGTGGCTATCTCCCTGACGCCTATGCTCTGTTCCAGACTGCTCAAGGCCCGTCCCGTGCGTGTCAACGAGCGTGGAGTAATCGAGAACATTCCCCCCAGGCGCAACTGGTATCAGAGATATGTCATCCCCTTGCTGGACCGTCTGGACAGGGCGTATGCCAGGTTGCTGCGTTTCTGTCTGAGGCATAAGGCGTGGACGCTGGTGGCCATAACCCTGTTCTTCTTCGCATCCATAACGCCTTTCATTATGGGCAAGGTGGGTACGGACTTTATCCAGGAGACCGACAACGGCCGTCTGACAGTGGATATAGAGCTGGCTACGGGATACCGTATCGAAGAGACGGCCAAGATGGCCCGCTATATAGAGAGCCGTTTCTACGAGCTGGTGCCCGAGATAGAGCTGATATCGACCTCTGCCGGTACCACGGACGACGACGGTGTCTCGGCCATGTTCTCCACCACCATGAACAACACCATGTCCATGACAGTGGTCTGCAACAAGAAGAACGAGCGTGACCGCTCCATCTTCGAGATAGCCGAGGTGCTGCGTCAGGAACTGGCCTCCTATCCGGAGATTATCGACTATCAGTGCGGCGTATCCAGTTTCATGGGCGGAGCCTCGTCCACTGTCGATGTCGAGATCTACGGCTACAGTTTCGATGAGACCAACGCCTTTGCCCAGGAGGTGAGGGCTGCCATCCGCGACAACGTCTACGGGGCCCGCGACATTGACATAAGCCGCGAGAAGGACCGTCCCGAGATCAAGATCAATCTTGACAAGGAGAAACTGGCCTACCATGGCCTCAACTCCTCGACCGTCTCCACATACGTGCGCAACCGCGTCAACGGCATGGCTTCCGGCTATCTTAAGGAAGACGGTGACGAGTACGACATAGTAGTCCGCCTTCAGGAGGAGGACCGCAACTCCATATCGGATATCGAGAACATGACGATACCTACCGCCACCGGAGCGATGATAAAGATAAAGGAGCTGGGTAAGATAGAGGAGTATTTCGCCCCGCCTACCATCGAGCGGAAGAGCCGTCAGAGAGTTGTGACCGTATCCGTGACTCCATATGAGACCTCTCTTGGAGAATTGGCTGCCGGCATTCAGCGTACCATAGACCAGATGGGAGTACCGAGCGGCATTACCGTCAGACTGGCCGGTAACTATGAGGACCAGCAGGATACATTCCAGGACTTGCTCCTGCTGCTGGCATTGATAGTTCTGCTGATATACATAGTGCTTGCCTCCCAGTTCGAGTCTTTCGTCAAGCCGGTGATGATCATGACGGCGGTACCTTTCGCCCTCTCGGGAGTGGTGCTTGCCCTCTGGATTACGGGCACGACCCTCGACATGATAGGCTCGCTTGGATTCATCATGCTGGTAGGTATTGCCACCAAGAACGCCATCGTGCTGGTGGACTATACCAACCTGATGCGTGACCGCGGCTATGAGCTCAACGAGGCGATTGCGCTGTCAGGAGCTTCCCGTCTGCGTCCCGTGCTGATGACTGCCATCACTACCTTCCTCGGTATGCTGCCTATGGCCATGAGCAACGGAGAGGGTGCCGAGATGTGGAAGCCCATGGGAATCGTGGTCATCGGAGGTCTGCTGGTGTCCACCGTCGTGACCCTCGTGGTGGTGCCTGTATTCTACGCCCTGCTTTCCCGCCATGGAGAAAGAGACAAGGAGAAAAAGAACCGGGCTCAGTTTATATTCATGCAGCTCTCGCCTAATCCTGAGGGAGAGGATCCCGAGGTGCGCCGGAGCAGGGAACTTAACCAGTAAAAAAGGAGGAACGAAGTATGAAATGTGTGTTTATCGTATACAATCAGGCCAATACTGAAAGGGTGGAGTACATGCTCGATGAGCTGGGCATCCGCGGCTTCACTTTCTTCGAGCAGCTGCAGGGACGCGGCAGCAGGGACGGTGAGCCCAGACGCGGTACTCATACCTGGCCTGAGATGAACTCAGGCATGATGACCGTCGTGGACGACGATAAAGTAGAGGAACTGCTACAGACTGTCCGCAAGCTTGACAACCGCAACCGTGAGGTCGGCGTGCGGGCATTCGTCTGGAATATTGAGCAGACAGTCTGATTTTTTCAATACAATTTTTGATTTTGTATATCTTTGTGCTCATATTTGAGTTACTGCAGGTATTGCAATGGAGAGCATTAAGGAGATATACAAGATAGGCAAGGGACCCTCGAGCAGTCATACGATGGGCCCCAAGAAAGCAGCGGAGATGTTCAAGGGTCTGTGCCCGGGGGCATCTTCGTTTGTTGTTACCTTGTACGGCAGTCTGGCCGCCACGGGCAAGGGGCACTTGACCGACGTGGCATTGAAGGAGGCCCTGACAGACGGCACAGGAGCGGGTGTGGATATTGTATGGAAGCCCAAGGAGTTCCTGCCCCAGCATCCAAACGGTATGAATTTCAAGGCTTACAATGGGCAGGGCGAAATGCTGTGCGAGAAGACGTATTTCAGCATAGGAGGCGGAGATATCAGCGAGACCGGCAAGCGGGATGAGCGTAAGGATGTCTATCCGTTCAGCAGGATGAAGGACATACTTGGCTGGTGTAATGAAAACAATTCCTATTTCTGGGAGTATGTGGCCAAGTATGAGGATCCGGATATCTGGGACTATCTGGCAGAGCGCTGGGAGGTTATGAAAGCCTCCATCTCCCGTGGTCTGGACCATGAGGGGGTATTGCCCGGTGGACTTAACGTGCGCCGTAAGGCATATGCCTATTATCAGCATGCCAAGAGCTACAACAGTTCCATGCAGCGTCGCGGTCTGTTGTTTGCATATGCGCTGGCTGTTTCGGAGGAGAATGCCGCAGGCGGTACGATAGTGACTGCGCCTACATGCGGTTCATGCGGAGTCCTGCCGGCGGTGCTGTATCTCTTCCATACTTCATACGGTGTGACCGAGAACAAGATAGTCAATGCTATGGCAACGGCAGGACTGGTAGGGGCACTCATCAAGGAAAATGCCTCGATCTCAGGAGCGGAAGTGGGTTGTCAGGGAGAGGTCGGCACGGCTTGCGCAATGGCATGTGCGGCGGCAACGAGGATACTCGGAGGTACGCCGCCCCAGATTGAGTGCGCGGCGTCAATGGGTATGGAGCATTGTCTGGGACTGACCTGTGATCCTGTCTGCGGGCTGGTGCAGATACCTTGCATAGAGCGCAATGCGATAGCTGCAGCCAGGGCTATGGATGCGGCGCAGTATGCACTTATGTCTGATGGAAGTCACATTGTGCCGTTTGATGCAGTAATAGAGGCGATGAAGCAGACCGGCCATGACCTGCCAAGCCTGTACAAGGAGACTTCAGAGGGCGGACTGGCCAATTTGATACACAATAAACGATAAATTTAGTATCTTCGCAAGATGAAACGTTTTGCAGAAATATTATCCGCAGCAGTTCTAATGCTGGCAGTCGCAGGTGTCGTACCGGTATCGGCGCAGGACGGTAAGAAAGACGGCAGTAAGGACAAGTCCTATGTCTCGTCTTTCTTCAAGGTCGGCATTAAGGGCGGTATAGACTTCATATCCATGAGCCGTTTCGAGCTTGGGTACATATCGGAATCGGTAAGCAACTATACCGGTTTCACGGCAGGTGTGGCGTTCAGTTTCGACATGCCGTTGAGGGGGATGACGATACAGCCGGAGCTCAACTATGTCTCAAAAGGGGCGATGTACAGGGGAAAGAATCCTGCCGGCGGTTCGGAGGATGCCCGCTTCAGAACGGATTATATAGAGTTGCCGGTCAATTTCCAGTTCGGTCTGGATTTGATCCTCCTGCGTCCGTATCTCATGGTGTCTCCCTATATAGGCTATGCAGTATATAAGGACCCTGGGATTGTGTCTTGGGACAATACCAACCGTTTTGAGTACGGTATAGGCATCGGAGGAGGTGTGGATTTCTGGAAATTCCAACTGCAGGTCAAATACAATTGGAACATAGGTCAGCTGGCGCGCAATACAGACCGCATTGAAGCCGGTGGGGCGGTACGTATGGGCAATTACCGCGGTCTTGAGGTCAATCTGGTATTTTTCTTTTAAACAAAATAAACAACAAATAAAATTTTACGATTATGTTAGCAATTAATGATTCTAATTTTGAGGAGCTTGTAGTTAACTCCCAGGTTCCTGTACTTCTGGATTTCTGGGCAACATGGTGCGGACCCTGCCGTATGATCTCTCCCATCGTGGAGGAACTTGCAAATGAGTATGAGGGCAAGTGGCTCATAGCAAAGTGCAATGTGGACGAGGCATCCGATGTCCCCATGAAGTTCGGTATACGCAATATCCCTACACTGCTTTTCTTCAAGGGCGGTGAGATGAAGGCCAAGCTGGTAGGTTCTACTACAAAGGCAGCTATTGTTGCCAAGATGAATGAGGTTGAGAATATGTAACACACAGAAAAAGTAAAGTTATGAAAAAGATTTTTGCAATTGTGTCTTTTGCGGCACTAATGATGACTGCGTCTGTCAGCAGTCAGGCGAGGGACGGTATCTTCAATTTCGGAATAAAAGCCGGCCTGAACTTCACCAATATGTCTGGACTTAAGGATTTCGGACAGCAGGATTTCCTGAAGACATATACCGGATTCAATGCCGGAATGGTGTTCAATTTTAATTTGCCTCTGGGGTTTGAGCTTAATCCCGAGGTGCTGTATGTACAGTCAGGGCAGAGGACAAAGGACTATAGTATTTCCGGAGCGGATATAAATGGCGGTTCGTTCAAGACCGGTTCGATAAGAGTGCCGATAAACGTCCAGTGGGGTATAGGGCTGTTCAATGATTTCATCAAGCCGTATGTAGTAGTGTCGCCCTATGTCGGTGCCGTTTTGTTTGGAAATGGAAGCATCCTCAACGTGGATTTTGACAGCGAGAGCGTCAATAGCTATCTGAACCGTTTTCAGTACGGTATAGGAGTGGGTGCCGGTATCTATATCTGGAACTTCCAGGTGTCATTCAAGTGGAACTGGGATCTTAACCCCACATTCAAGGACAACGGCTCGTTTGCCGGAGCTGTCGGAGATGCTATAAAGGCCGATAACAAGAAGTTCAACGGAGGGGAACTGTCCATAGCTTACTTCTTTTAGCAGATGACATTGACCGAGGAACTCAAAAGTGCGGTAGCTACGGAGTGGGAAGGATTTGAGAGGCTTATGGCCGACTCACTGATCTCCCGCAGTGACCTTTTGAACCGTATCAACGGCTATCTGCTCGAGGCTTCGGGCAAGAAACTCAGACCGCTGCTGGCACTCGTTACCGCGAAGGCCTGCAGCGGTAGCATTAATCAGAAAGCCATAGCATGTGCGGCAGTGTCCGAGCTGATACATACGGCGACACTTCTGCACGACGATGTGGTGGACGGCAGTGACCATCGCAGGGGACGGCTGACGGTCAGTAAACTCTTTTCTTCTGGAGCGTCGTTGCTTATGGGTGATTACTGGCTGACTAGGGCCATTCATCTGCTCATAAAGTATGGCTGTCCTTATGAAGTCCTTGGCATTTATTCAAAGTCACTTGAAGAGTTGGCAGAGGGAGAGATCATCCAGATGGAGCTGGCTGACAGCCTGAGGACGACGGAGGACGACTATATTCAGGTTATCCGGCGCAAGACAGCGTCTTTGTTTATCGCATCTGTCAAGGGACCGGCTATAGTATCCGGGTCTTCGGACGAGACAGTCGCGGCTCTGGAACAGTATGCCTACTGGCTGGGATGCAGTTTCCAGATCAGGGACGACATCCTGGACTACCGTCCTACGTCTGAGACAGGCAAGGACAGCGACAGCGATATCATGGAGCGCAAGATCACGATGCCCCTGCTTTGCGCCATGCGTAACGCACCGGAAGATGAGGAGCGTATCCGCCGCCGTATGGGTGACATTACCTGTGACCCGTCCAAAGTGGAGCAGGACAGGGGAATCGCCGCGGAGATACGTGATTTTGTTCTCTCTCACGGGGGACTTGACTCGGCCCGTGGAGTGCTGAGAGAGTATGTGTTGAAGGCTCAGGAATACCTCAAAGTACTCCAGCCATCCCAGTGCAGGGACGGTCTCATGTCCATAGCCGCATACGTGGGCGGCCTATAGTCTCCACCTTACGTAGGTAATCGGCTTGCCTTCGGCAAGGAACATTGACTCGTAGAAAGTTTTGATGGACAGCAGCGGCTCTCTTTCGGCCAGACCGGAGCCGTAGATGTCATTGTCGGCTTCCAGCAGAGTGTGATTGCCTTCCTTTATGACTTCCAGGGTGGATTCGTGCAGAAGCTGGCTGTCGGTCTTCAGGTGCATTGTGCCGTCCTTTTTAAGGAAGTGAGAGTACCGCTCCAGGAAGACTGGGCTGGAGAGTCTCTTGTTGGGCTTCTTTGGCTGGGGATCCGAGAAGGTCAGCCAGATCTCCGATACTTCATCCGGCCCGAAAAGTGAGTCGATGAAATCTATGCGGGTACGCAGGAATGCCACGTTGGGCATATTGTGCTCATGGGCGTATTTCGCTCCCTTCCAGAGCCGGGCTCCCTTGATATCCACGCCGATGTAGTTCTTGTCCGGAAACCGCTCCGCCAGGGCAATGGTGTATTCTCCCTTGCCGCAGCCCAGTTCCAGCACTATCGGGTTGCCGTTGTGGAACACCTCTTTGTCCCAGTTGCCTTTCAGCGGATGCTCCTTGCCTATCACTTCGTCCATCCGGGGCTGGATGAGGCATTTGAATGTCTCGTTTTCCTTGAATTTGCGTATTTTGTCCTTACCCATAAGTTTATTGTCCTGCCAGCGGTATCTTATTGATTATGATTCCTAATCCGATGATTCCGGTGCCGGCTTCCGGAACAGCGGATACAGTCATTACCCATTCTCCATATTCCTGAGGTTGGATATTGCTGCGGTACAGCCAGCTTATATCGTAATATCCCGGTGTGGAAGCGGCTTGTATCCTGTCGTCCTCAGGATGGTTCTTGATATAGTTCCTGACAGTGCTGTAGCCAGAGGGAAGTGTGACCCTCTCTGAACCCGACTTTCCTGACGGAGAAGTCATGCTCACGCTGAATGTTGTATTTCCGGATTCTGCGTCTTTCCTGAATCTGGATACCAGGCTGATACCGTATACGCACGTGCTATCGCTCATGTCGATGTCAAAGGAGACCCGGGCTTCCCCGTCGGTCTTCAGGGTAGTGAAATAGAAATTCTGGTCATCACTGCGTCCCTTGCCGGTGCATGAAATCACCATCATGCAGGCCGCGGCAATCAGCAGAAGTGCAGTTGCGGTGCGAAGACTCATTTCCGCTCAGTTTTTTTATTGCTGTTGGCCTTTTCCTTGTCTCCGGAATTGCGGAGCGGTTTCTTCTTCTTTTTCTTTTTCTTCTTTTTGTCGAAACGGTCAATGCTGTCGTCGCCTATGGATGACACGAATCCGATGTCTCCGCTGTCGGAGTTTTTCAGCATCGTGGCAGGCTTGCTGCCTTTCTGGTTGGCGGCCTTGATTTTGCGGACTTCCTCCACTGTCAGGGGGGTGACCTTGGATGCATTGCCCTGCTCGTATGAGAACCACATGATGCCTTTGAGTACGTCCACCTTGACCAGCCATGCCTGCCCGTCCATGAATTCCAGCGGCGCGTTGACCTGCGGTATGCGGCTCTGGGCATCCAAATATACGGGAACTTCGTAGTTGATGCAGCATTTGAGTTTGCCGCACTGGCCTGCCAGTTTCTGAGGATTGAGCGAGAGGTCTTGGCAGCGGGCCGCCTGAGTGGATATGGACTGGAAGTTGGTAATGAATTTGGCACAGCACAGAGCCCTGCCGCATACGCCCAGACCGCCTATGAGACCGGCCTCCTGACGGGCTCCGATTTGCTTCATCTCGATCCTGATGCGGAATTCCTCGGCAAATACCTTGATCAGTTGGCGGAAATCCACTCTTTCGTCAGCTATGTAGTAGAAGATAGCCTTGCTTCCGTCGCCCTGAAACTCCACGTCGCCTATCTTCATGTCCAGCCCGAGTTCGGCAGCAATCTGCCTTGCCCGTATCATCGTACTGCTCTCCCTGGCTATGGCCTCCTGCCATTTCTCCAGATCCAGCGGACGGGCCTTCCGGTATATCTTCTTGAGTTCCTTGGTATCCATGTCGAAATGAGCTCGGACCATCTGCCTGCCGACTACCGGGCCGCTCAGGGTAATGATGCCCACATCGTGTCCTGTTGCGGCTTCTACCACGACCAGATCTCCGGTCTTCAGCAGCTGGTGAGACGTATTCTCATAGAATCCTTTTCTGGTGTTCTTGAAGCGAACCTCGTATAAGTTGCTGAATTTCGGGTCTGAGATGCCTTCCAGCCAGTCGAAGTCTGCCAGTTTGCAGCAGCTGTGGCTGTAGTTGCAGATAAGTTCTCCGTTCTCAGTACGTTCGGTGGTGCATCCCCTGGAGCAGTCGTATATTATGTTTTTTTCTTCCATATTGTCGATAAACTACAAAGATAATTATTTATCTTTGAATCTGGATATGCAATTTAAAGAAGTATTAGGAAACGGAGAACTCAAGTCCCGTCTGGTCAATATGGTGGACAGCGGGCGTACAGGGCATTCGCTTATGTTCGTTGAAAGTGACGGATATGGAGCACTGCCTTTGGCCATGGCCCTGATTCAGTACATGATGTGCCGTAACCGTAAGGCAGGGGAGGATTCATGCGGAATCTGTCCGTCATGTCGCAGGATATCGGAAATGATGCATCCGGACCTGCATTTTGTCTTTCCTGTCAATTCAGCTTCCAAGTCGGGCTCCGGCAAGCCTCTTAGCGGAGCGTTCATGCAGGACTGGCGGGAACTGTACAAGGCGAAGCCGTATTTTACCGAGGCGGACCTTTACGATAAGATAGGCATAGCCGACAAGGTGGGCGTGATAAGCGTAGCGGAGGCAAAGGAGATATTGGACTCACTTAGCCTGAGGTCATATGAGGGCTACAGTAAGTTCATGCTGGTATGGCTGCCCGAACGGATGAATGCCGAAGCGGCTAACCGTCTGCTGAAGATAGTCGAGGAACCGTCCCCTGATACGTATTTCATATTCGTTACCCATGCGCCGGAACGGATAATATCCACGATACGTTCCCGTTCCCAGTTGATACGGCTTTATCCGGTCTCTCAGGAGGAACTGGCTCCGTTTCTGTCCGTGCGTACAGGTGTGGGGGCCGATGAGGCTGCATTATATGCCCGTATCAGCGGAGGCAGTCCTGGACTGGCCCTGAGCATGATGCAGGGCAGTTCCGCTTCAGATGCATACATGCCGCTGCTGACATCTATGCTGGAGCATGTTGTGGGGAATGATCTCCCGGCTTTGCTGGAGGGCAATGATGCCGTACTGGCTCTGGGCAGGGAGCGGCAGAAGGAGTTCTGCCTTTATTCGGAGGCATTTCTTCGCAAGGTGTTGATGCGCCGCCGCGGACTGGACTCTATAGCGGATGTGCTGCCTTCCGAGAAGGAAGCTGTCATGCGTTTCTCGGCTGTGTTGCCGGACAACTTTTATGAGAAAGCCTTCGCAGCCTTTGATGGAGCCAGGACTGCGGTGGAGTCCAATGTCAATGCCAAGATGGTCTTCTGCAATCTGGTCAATGTATTGTTCGCGTTATATAATTTCCGAGTATGATTTTCTATTTTTCAGGTACAGGCAATTCTCTTTGGGTCGCAAGGCGGCTTTCTCAGATTCTCGATCAGCCGGCGCCGGTGCCGGTGGCTGATGAGTTGAGATCTGGCGGTAAGGACGTGCCATGCCGTTATGTGCTTGACGAAGGGGAACCGTTGATCTTGGTCTTTCCGGTACACTCCTGGGGGCCTGCGGAGATGATGCTGCGCTTTGTCTCCCGACTGGATATTGGTAACTACAGCGGGCAGAATGTATATGCAGTCTGCACCTGCGGTGATACTTGCGGGTGGACAGACCGGATACTTGGAGAGGCTTTGCGGAAGCGTGGTCTGCCGCTTACCGGCTGCTGGTCTGTGCGGATGCCTAACAATTATATTCTAATGAAGGGTTTCGGAGTTGACCCGGACGATGTGCGGGATGCCAAACTGGCTGCTGCTCCGGCTGCAGTGGAGGCTGTGGCCGATGATATACGTGCCGGGAAAGGCGGTGTGCATATGGTGACGGGTACTCAGCCATGGCTGAAAAGCAGGCTGATCAATCCGCTCTTCCGCAGTTTTCTGGCCGGACCTGACAGCAGGACGAAGTATCATGTCAGTGATTCATGCATCGGATGCGGGCTGTGTGAGCGTGTATGTCCTACGGGAGTCGTGACCATGAAGGACGGGCGGCCGGAGTGGGGGAGGGGTTGTGTGCAGTGTACGGCCTGCATTCACCGGTGTCCTGTCCGTGCCATTGATTATGGGACTATTACTCAGAATCAAGGGCGGTACTGCCATCCGGACCTTAGATGAATATTAAATACAGTACTTGATGAAAAAATCATTTTATGCCGATACGCCTGAGATAAAGTACATGGAAACGGATATGGCGGAGCAGGTTGCCAATCTTTGCCGTTTCGATTGCCATATCCATATAGTGTGTACTGATGGCACGGCCGTTATCTCTACCGGGATACAGAATTATATCATGCGCAGGGGCACCGGTCTGCTTCTGCTCGGAGGAGGAATTGTGCACGTTATGGAACCCTCGCCTGATTTCATGGTGAGGTTGCTGATGTATCCTAAGGACCTGATGTTGAAAGTGCTGATACCCATGGATACAGAGTTTCTGAAGTATCTGCATGAATATCCTTATTTTGATCATCTTGATTCCGGGGCAGAGCCAGACGAATGGAAAGGGGTCATGTTGTGGATGGATATGGCGGCGATGCTTTTTTCACGTCCGATGCCCCGTTTCCGTAAGTACCTTGAACAGAATTTTCTACAGAGCATGTTGATGTGTATGCAGAGTTCTACGCCTTTGAAACGCATCTCCGATGCCAGGAGAGATGAGCGTAAGAACCTTATCAGCCATAAGTTCGTGCGTCTTGTCCGGGAAAACAGCGTGAAGGAGCATATGTTGCCGTTTTATGCAGGCAAGCTCGGTATCTCCACGAGGTACCTTAGTGATATAGTGACGGAAAATTTCGACGGCAAGACCCCGAAACAGTTGATCGATGAGCAGCTGACGGCCGAGATAAAGGTCCGCCTGGACAATCCTGTGTTTACGGTTAGCGAGATAGCCGATTATTTCAACTTTCCTAACCATACATCCATGAGCCGTTTTTTCAAGCGCAATACCGGTATGTCACCCATGGAATATCGAATAAAACGTAAGTTGCATTGATTATGGAAGACAACAGATACAGGCTGACAGTGGTACTGGGACCGACGGCTTCGGGCAAGACCCGCTATGCGGTACAATTGGCGGGCAGTACCGGTGCGGAGATTATCTCGGCTGACTCAAGGCAGATTTACCGCGGGATGGATATCGGCACCGGCAAGGATCTGGCCGAGTATGTATATGACAGTCACCCTGTGCCTTATCATCTGATAGATATCGTCGATGCCGGTGTCCGGTATGATATCTTCCGGTATCAGAGAGATTTCGCAGCGGCCTACAGTGATATAGTATCCAGAGGGAAGCCGGTGATTCTCTGCGGTGGGTCGGGTCTGTACATAGAGTCGGTTACCCGCAATTACGCCATCCCCGAGGTGCCTTCCAATCCGGCTCTACGGGCTGAACTGGAGCAGTATTCCGATGAGTACCTGATAGGAATGCTCAAATCCCTTACCACTCCGCACAATACTACAGACTACGATACCCGCAAGCGTCTCATCAGGGCTATAGAGATAGCGGTGTACCAGAAGGAGCATCCGGAGGATACCGGAGTGTTCGGCAAGAACATGATGGAGTTCGCTCCGGAGGAGGTACATTATATCGGCCTGTCTGTCAGCCGTGAAGAACGCAACGCACGTATTGACCGTCGTCTGGATGCGCGTCTTCAGGAAGGAATGGTGGACGAGGTGCGCCGTTTGCTGGACAGCGGCCTGTCACCGGATGACCTTATATATTACGGCCTGGAATATAAGTTTGTGACGTTGTATCTTACCGGTCAGTTGAGCTACGACGAGATGCGGGCCCGTCTGGCCATAGCCATTCATCAGTTCGCCAAACGTCAGATGACCTGGTTCCGGGGTATGGAGCGCCGCGGCATCCACATTGACTGGATAAGCATTTAGTCCGGCAACAGTGCCGTCCCTGAGCCTTTTCCCGATAGCGGAATCGGCCTGACGCTGCAGAGGAATTTAATGGAAGTGTGAAGTTTTTACGAAGTGGTAAAGGTATTCGGTGTGAATAGTGTACCTTTGCATGGAAAATTCAGTGAGATATGAAAAAGTCAGAGGGTGCGAGAAAAACCAATGCCGCCCGCCTGCTGGATCAGGCCGGAATTCGTTATGAGCTGATACCTTATGAGGTGGACGAGAATCACTTGTCGGCTGATGAGGTGGCGGCAAAGTTGGGTGAAGATATTGCCTATGTGTATAAGACTATTGTCCTGCGCGGTGACCGTAACGGATACTTCGTATGTGTGGTGCGGGGAGACAGTGAGATAGACCTTAAGGAAGCAGCCCGTGTCTCCGGTAATAAGCGGGCCGAACTGATTCATGTCAAGGAACTTCTGCCTTTGACCGGTTACATGCGCGGCGGCTGTTCTCCGGTCGGCATGAAAAAGCCGTTCCCGACTTACTACCAGGCCTCAATCGCAGACCTGCCGTATGTCTATGTCAGTGCCGGTATGCGCGGTCTCCAGCTCAAAATCTCTCCCGCAGACCTCATCGCCTTCACTCACGGTCATCTCTTCTGACCGATTTACGGGAAAGGTGTGCGCTACTTAAGTGACTGATAATCAATGTGAACTTTCTGATAAAAGGTGCCATGTCGCCGTTTCAAAAGCCGACAGGGCACCTTCTTGAGTGGTTAACTAAAAGACAATCAACGATGTGCGAATGACAGTCTTGCCCGGGCATTATCATTGATAAGATATTGTATGGATATTGAAAAAATGCATATATTTGCGAGCGCAACGGTTCCGTATAGGATTAAAAGGGAACCGGGTGAGAGTCCCGGACAGTTCTCGCTGCTGTGAGTTCCAATGATGTTCCGGCACTTTTGCCACTGATGCCCTGGGAGATTGACCGTCTGCCGGGATTCGGGAAGGCGTCCGGAACGGAACGAGTCAGAAGACCTGCCTTGCGACACGGATCAGCGGCCTACGGGTGTTTAGGCTCCGGACTATAGAGGTCTTCGCGGCGTTTCTGCCCTTCAAGCTGCTGTCCATTTTAGGAAAAGAATATGGCAGTGCGATTCATAGATAGAATGATGTTTTCCTTAGTGCTGACGGTGTCGGCCCTGACGGTATTTCTGTCGTTGGCCGGTCCTGTAGCGTACGGAGCGCAGGTGTGCCCGGCTGAGAGAGTACGGGCTGCTGCCATATACGATATGCCTGAATGTGCGTTAGATACGATTCCCGAAGCGGATACTGTCTATGCTCTGGACGAGCTGATGGTGGTGGCTACCCGCACCTCGCAGGAGATAGTGCCGGTGCAGATGCTCTCGGGAGAGAAGCTGCGCACTCTGGGCACACATTCCATAGCCGATGCGATCAGGTATTTTTCCGGGGTACAGATCAAGGACTACGGCGGTATCGGCGGGCTCAAGACGATAAATGTCCGCAGTCTGGGCAGTCAGCACGTGGGAGTGTTCTATGACGGAGTGGAACTGGGCAATGCCCAGAACGGTATAGTGGACCTCGGACGGTTCTCGCTGGACAATATGGAGTCGGTCTCTCTGTACAACGGTCAGAAAAGCTCGACACTCCAGTCAGCCAAGGACTACGCCTCGGCGACGGCGGTCTATTTGCAGACCAAGAGGCCCCGCTTCGAGGACGGCAAGCGCAACAACTGGAACTTCGGCCTAAAGGGCGGCTCTTTTGCAACTGTCAATCCGTCAGTGCTATGGGAGCACAGGATATCGGACCGTGTATCGCTCTCGGCCAGTACGGAATTCCTCTATACATCGGGCCGGTATAAGTTTACGTATGCCAAACAGAACGGCTATGACACGACTGGCATCAGGCAGAACGGGGATATCCGCATGACCCGGGCCGAGGTGGCCCTCTTCGGGGATATCGAGAACGGCTGGTGGAAGGCCAAGGCTTACTTTTACGACTCGGAGAGGGGTTATCCCGGGGCTGTAGTCAGAGGTGAGTTCGTGCATCAGGACCGGCAGTGGGATGACAATTTTTTCGTGCAGGGCTCATTGCAGAAGGATTTCACCAAGTGGTATTCGCTGCTTCTGAACGGCAAGTACGCTTACGACTATCTCCGCTATCTTTCTGACCCGCGTCTGGATGTGACCACTATGTACGTGGACAACCGTTACCGTCAGCAGGAGGCGTATTTCTCGGCGGCGCACAGGTTCAAGCCGTTCAAGTGGTGGGAATTGTCTCTGGCTACGGACTTTCAGTGGAACAGTCTGGATGCAGATATGCGCGATTTCGTATATCCCGTGCGCTGGTCGGCATACGGAGCTGCGGCGACGGCCTTTGAGTTCGGAGGATTCAAGTTGTCGGCATCCCTGCTTTATATCTTCGTTCAGGACGTGCTGCGTTCGGGCAGCGGCAGGGTGGACGACAGGCACAACCTCTCACCGTCGGTGATAGCCTCATGGAAGCCGTTCCGGAATACGGACTTGGAGTTCAGGGCCTTCTACAAGAAGTCCTACCGTATGCCCACTTTCAACGACCTCTATTATACCTTTACAGGTGTGTCCTGGCTGGAGCCGGAGGAGACCACTCAGTACGATTTCGGGACTACCTGGTCGCTGATACGCCGCAGCGGATGGTTCAGAGGCGTGGACGTGCAGGGCGACTTCTATTTCAATCAGGTGGACAACAAGATAGTGGCCATGCCCACCTCCAACCAGTTCCGTTGGACGATGATGAATCTGGGATATGTGGAGATATTGGGGACAGACATCGCGGCCCAGGGCTATTTCCGCTTAGGACCGGTTGATGTGTCTCCGAGGGTGAGCTACACTTTCCAGCGGGCCCGGGACTTATCGGATCCGGCCTCGGAATGGTACGGCGGGCAGGTGCCGTACATTCCATTGCACAGCTGTTCGGTGACTGTGGGCGCGGCTCTGCGCAGCTGGTCGCTCAACTACAGCTTCATCTATACCGGAGAGCGGTACGAGTCCGTCGCCAACATCCCGGAGAATTATTCCCAGCCCTGGTATACCCACGATGTGTCCCTGACCAAGTCGTTTGAGTTCAGCGGATGGGAGTTGAGGGCCACGCTCCTGGTCAACAATATCCTCAATCAGCAGTACGAGGTGGTCCTGTGTTACCCGATGCCGGGCACCAATTTCATGATTAAAGTCAATTTTATAATATGAGAAGAAATACCGCAAATATCATTTTTACAGGGCTGCTGTACCTTTGTCTTGTCGGCTGCCTGTTCTCCTGTCGCAAGGATGAGTCTGTCCTGCGTGGTGAGGGAGACCATGTCGGAGGAGATGATAGCGGAGAGATCAAGGGATTCTTCCTGCTCAACGAGGGAAATATGGGCAGCAACAAGGCCACTCTTGATTATTACGATTACGAGTCGGGGGTCTACACGCGAAACATCTATCCTGAGCGTAATCCCGGTGTGGCTCTTGAGCTCGGGGACGTGGGCAATGACCTGGGTGTCTACGGCGGCAAGCTCTATGCTGTCATCAACTGCTCGAACCTCGTGGAGGTCATGGATGCGGAGACAGCCGTGCATGTAGCGGAAATACCCCTGCCCAATTGCCGGTACATAGTCTTTGACGGCGGTTATGCATATGTGAGTTCCTATGCCGGAGCCGTGGAGTTCGACCCTGAGTACCGGCGGGGATATGTGGCAAAGATAGATACGGTGACAATGCAGGTGGTCGATACCTGTGGAGTGGGCTATCAGCCGGAGGAGATGGCCGTGGTGTCAGGCCGACTCTATGTGGCCAATTCGGGCGGATACATGGCTCCGGACTACGACAGCACTGTGTCGGTGATAGATCTGGCTACTTTCGAGATTGTGAATGAGATAGAGGTGGCTCCCAACCTGCATCAGATGAAACTGGGGGGAGACGGGATGCTTTACGTGTCTTCACGCGGAGATTATTACGGCCTTCAGTCCTCCACATACATCATCGACCCTTCCACTGACGAAGTTGTGGAGGAACTGGAACTGCTGCAGAACAGTGATATGGCTGTCTACGGTGATTACTTGTACGTTATCGCCCACTCGTGGAGCAATGTGTCGCTGGACTATCAGACCGGCTATGCGGTTTTTGATACCCGTGACAGGGTGACTGAGACCCGAAACTTCATTACGGACGGTACGGAGGATGAGATAACCACTCCTTATTGTATAGCGGTCAATCCGGTTAACGGTGACATTTTCCTTACTGATGCCAAGGATCATGTCACTCCGGGCTATATACACTGTTACGGGCAGGACGGTGTCCGGAAATGGTCTGCGCGGACAGGTGATATACCCGCTCATATCGTATTTACCCGCAAACAGTTAAAACCATTGGAATAAATCTTGATTTAAAATATTTTTAAAAATGAGACAGATTCTTAAAATTTCCATTGCGGCCGCCGCCGTGCTCTTAGCCGCTTCATGCCAGAAAGAAAACAGTCCTGTGGATGAGCCTGAAGTGGCTGTGCTTGCTTTTGAGGGAGAATACTGGGACGCATTGATTGACAGCCCCCAGTACGGAGGCCCGCTGCTTTACGGAGAGTATGACGAGGCCGGCTTCACATATCTCGGTACGGATTACAGCTGGCACGATCAGGACAATACGGAACTGGCATCGGAACTCTGCGAGAGCAACGGTGCTGCAATCTACTGGAACGGCGGCCACGCAGTCTCCAACTACACTGACCAGGCTGCGACCACAGACTACACTCTCCAGCTGGCCATTCCCCTGAGCGGAGGTCACTCCGGCAGCAACTTCTGCGTACACAACGGATTTAAAAGCGAGTACTCCAAGAATGTCGGATATTTTTACTTCAAGGACGGGGTAGGACGTACTATTGAGAGCATGTACGTGACCAACACCTCCTACTATCTCGGAACAGTAGAGACTCTGGCGGGGGCAGACGACTGGACCAAAGTGACTGCCACAGGATACGATGCAGCCGGAACCGTTACTGGTACCAGCGAGTTCTATCTGACTGAGAACGGCCAGAGCATCAACGCCTGGACCCTGTGGGATCTTACAGGGCTAGGAACTCCCGTAAAGGTAGAGTTCGACATCACCTCCTCGATCCAGAACGAATACGGCATGGCTGCACCGGGCTACTTTGCCTACGATGACGTGACCGTCAGAATGTAACCGGCTCCTGATGAGAAATAATTTTTCTGCATTCATATTTTCAATAGTTCTTGTTTTTACCGGGTGCAGGGAGCAGCGTGACTCCCTGCCTCCGGTAATTGTGCTTGAACAGCAGATCTACGAGACAATGACGGGAGAGGCGGTGACCGTCACTCCGGAGTACAGGAACTGTGGTGAAGGGACAGTGTACCTTTGGACCTGTGACGGGGAAACTCTGTCCACGGAGCCATCCTTGACATTTTCCCGGAATGTGCGTGGAGAGTATTGGATACAGCTTACTGTCGGCAATTCCGCCGGAGAGGACAGGGCGGAGATACGTATCGATGTATATGACGTGACTCCTCCCGAGATATCTTTACCGGGAGCGGCTGCCGGATTCTCGGTTCTGAAAGACTCGTCCCTGGTGCTGGCTCCGGAAGTCCGCTCTGCTCTGCCGGTCACTTATTCGTGGAGCATTGACGGACAGACTGTCTCTGCGGATTCTGTACTGGCGTTCCCCACAGATGAGGCTGGACTGTTCGAGGTGTCTTTCAGTGCGGAGAACCGGGACGGCCGGGACGAAATAGAGTTTACCGTAGAAGTGATGAGTCCGGAGGATGCATTTTCCTGGACATTCGACCGGACGGATTACGGGATAAGCGCAGGACGCAGCCTGCTGCTGCGGCCGCTGGATATCGAGTACTCCTTCGACGCAGTGTACACATGGAGTGTGGACGGTAGTGAGGTACAGAACGGTGAAAGTCCTGAATACGTATTTGACCTTACCGTCGAAGGCTCCTATACCGTGAGCGTGACCATGCGGAACTCCTATACCGCCGCCTCACAGGACCTGACGGTGACAGTGCTGCCTGCCGAAGGAACGTATTTCCGGGCAGCTGACGCCTCGAGCAGTGCGTCAATATCCAAAGTCTACGAATACACCCCGGCACCGGGACAGTTCATCAACGACGGAGTCACCCTCACCACCCAGGAAGAAGCCTGCTCCTACGCTTTCGAGCGGCTGTCCCAGGGTCAGTTCGTCTCCCTCGGGGCCTTCGGAGGCTACCTCACCGCAGGCTTCGACCATAGTGTGGAGAGCAGCACGGACGGAGGCTTCGACCTGCAGATTACCGGCAACGCCCACAGTTCCTCATCCGAGCCGGGTATCATCTGGGTAAGCCAGGATGAGAACGGCAACGGTCTGCCCGACGACACCTGGTACGAGCTGCGCGGCTCCGAATACGGCAAGCCGGAGACCTGGCGGGACTATGCCGTCACCTATTACAGACCTGCTGAGAACGGGATGAGCATCGAATGGACCGACAACCGCGGAGGCTCCGGAACCATAGACTACCTTCCGGCCTACCATCATCAGGACACCTACTTCCCCGCATGGATTACCTCCGGCAGCTACACCCTGCGCGGCACCCGCCTCGAAGACCGTCTTGAAGACCGGAACGGCAACGGCTCGCTGTGGATAGGACATCCGTTTGACTGGGGCTATGCCGACAACTGGAGCGAGACAGACCCCGACATCGACAAGTTCCGCATCTCCGACGCAGTCCGCTGGGACGGAGAACCGGCCGGCCTGAAATACATCGACTTCGTCAAGATCCAGTGCGGCGTCCAGGCCAAGGGCGGCTGGACCGGTGAGCAGTCCACCGAACTCACCCTCATCCGCGACCTGCATCTGTAGGACTTCTCAAATTAATTTTCTACATTTGCTCCATAACTTGTAATATTATATACTGTATATGGAGAATAGTGGGGAAATTATTATGTACCAACCGGATGAGACCATAAGGTTGGAAGTCAGGCTAGGTAATGATACAGTATGGTTGACTCAAGCACAGATCTCGGAACTTTTTCAAAGAGATCGGTCAGTCATAAGCAAGCACATAAACAACGTATTCAAAGAACGGGAACTGGAAGAAAAAAGCAATGTGCAAATTTTGCACATTCCTTTTTCAGACAAACCCGTAAGATTATTCAGCCTAGATGTCATTATTTCCGTAGGATATAGAGTTAAAAGCACAAGAGGCACACAATTCCGAATATGGGCTAACAAAGTCCTTAAAGAATATCTATTGAAAGGGTACTCGATAAATCAGCACATCAACATTCTTGAACGTAAAGTTGATGATAGGTTTGCAGAATATGACAAACATTTTAAGCAGATAGACCAAAAAATAGATTTCTTTGTCAAGACATTATTGCCACCAGTTGAAGGCATTTTTTACGATGGTCAGATTTTTGACGCTTATAGATTTGTAATCAACTTAATCAGATCTGCGAACAAATCCATTACATTAATAGACAACTATATAGACGAATCAGTTCTCACAATGCTCAGCAAAAGGGAAGCCCATGTCAATGCTGTAATCTACATCGGACAAATAAATAAGCAATTAAAACTTGATCTCGAAAAACACAACAGCCAGTATCCGCCTATAACTGTCAATGTCATTGAAAAATGTCATGACCGTTTCCTAATCATTGACGATACCGATACATATCATATCGGTGCTTCTTTGAAAGATTTGGGGAAAAAGCTTTTTGCTTTCTCCAAACTTAATATGCCGGTCTCAGTTATACCCAGTCACTTACAATTTGATTAATTTTTCAAAAACAATATTAATTATGGGAAGATATCTTTGTATAGGGATTAACAAGCAGTTCAGTTTGACACGACAGGAACTGGAGGAGCGCAATTTACGTGAACAGGATGTAAAAAGTGTATTGGAAAGGGATCATATGATTCTGGATGTATATGATGTGGTGTCTGATAATGAAGGAATCTCCTTTTCGTTGAAGCAGGAAATAATTGAAAAGGAATGGATTCCGTTCCTTTCTGATTTTTATCGTGCAAGATATGACGGGACTGTACGCCAGGCATTTTATAAGGAGGTACTGGAGCAACTAGGTAAATGTAGAACTGCTGAGGAGTATCTTGAATCGCCTTTGAAGCACAGTACAGATGTATATCACTATGACCGTCAGCCTTTTTTCTTATATGATAAGTCTTTCAAATCTCCTTGTCTTGTCAGTTCTGAAAGGCTTATTCTCAGTGTGGATGGTAAGATAATCATGGAATGCTATGATGATATCCTGCGTTTCTTTACTGATTGCATAAGAAAACGATTCTCGCACTACGAACTTTCCAAGGCGCTAGAAGTGTACATCACATTGTGATGTTATCATAAGTTATGCACATTTGGCTAGGTTTCAAAATAGCCAAATGTGCATATCAGCTGATTATCTGAAGGTGACTTCGACGATGTAGTCGGGGGTGTCGGAGGGCATGTCGGAAGGGAGGGTGACGAAGATGCCTTCCTTGTACTGCTTGAAGGCCAGCTTCACATCAGAGAAGCCGAACGGGGTGACGGAGGCGACTTTCCGGCCGTCCTTGTAGGGCACGTAGATCTGGCCGTCGGGTACGTTCTTGAATGCATCCTCAGGGAATACATGCAGCCACATCTTGTTGTCCTTGTGGGTGGTCACTCCCCAGGGCTGAGGTTTCACCAGTGTGCTGCGGGTGCCGTAGATGGTCTCGCCGTTGACTGCGAGCCATTCGCCCATAGCGGCTAAGCGTTCCAGAGCCGCTGCAGGGATATTGCCGTCAGGCTGAGGACCGACGTTGAGCAGCAGGTTGGCATCACGGCCGGCGGTGGAGACGAGGTAGCGTATCAGCTCGTCCACACTCTTGTAGTTCTGGTCGCGCATACGGTAGCCCCAGGAGCCGTTCATGGTCTGGCAGGTCTCCAGAGGAAGGGTCGTGCTGACTCCGCCGCTGTGCCATCCGGCTGTATTCTCCCCGGGGATGTCGCGCTCGAATATCTGGATATCCTCGCCGGGATAGGGAGTGATGTGATGGTTGTTGCCGATAAGGCACCCGGGCTGGAGCTCATGAATCAACGGGTAGAGCTCGTCGTAACGGTAGTCAAGGGGCTGCTCCCACTCCTCATGGTCCCAGTTGCCGTCGAACCAGATGCAGCCCACCTTGCCGTAACTGGTCAGCAGCTCGGTCAGCTGGCACTTCATGAAGTCAAAATACGTATCCGGGTCGGTGGCCTCTGGCCGTCCGGTCTCCTGTCCGGTACGTCCGCGCGGTGCATCGGTGCGGCCCCAGTCTATCAGCGAGTAGTAGAAATGCAGAGGCATGTCCTGACGCTCGCACTCGGCGGCCAGCTCGGCTATGATGTCGCGCTTGAACGGGGTGGCATCCATGATGTCGTAATCAGTGCATTTGCTGTCGAACATCGAGAAGCCGTCGTGGTGACGGGTAGTGATGCAGATGTACCTGGCTCCGGAGGCTTTGATGGCACTCACCCATTCGGCTGCGTCGAAATCGGCGGGATAGAAGCCCCCGGCCATCTTGCTGTACTCCTCGTGGGTCAGTCCGTTGTAGTTCAAGGCCCACTCGCCCTGGCCGTACATGGAGTAAATACCCCAGTGGATGAAAATTCCGAAACGGTTCTCACGGAACTGCTCCTGCGCCGCCACAATCTCGGGCGAAGGCTGATAGTTCTCCTGCGCCGAGGCAGAAGAGGCTGCTATTATCCATACAGGAATAGTGATGATTAATTTCAATAATTTGCTCATATCTATTTTTTATTGTTTTTATTCAACTCATCTGACCTATATCCTGATGCCTTACTGCATTTTTCTTAAGGTCTATCAGGACAAAACATTTCAGTATCCGATGATAGAAGACCAAATCAATGTGATAATGTCTGTTGTTTATGGTTATATGATATTGCCGTCCTATGAAGGCAAATCCTTTTCCCAATTCCAACAGAAATGTCTGCAGATTATCTATTAATCTCTGCTCCAAATCCTGTTCGGTATACCGGTTTTTCTCAGGTAGATTTAAAAATTCCAAAGTATACGTATCTTTTACTATATCTTCAGGCCGTTGAATAAAGGATCCTTCACGAGCAAGTCTAAGTATGCCCTCCTTATCTTTACTTGCTGCAAGCCTTAGGTATAATGCGCTGTCTATCTGCCTGCGCAATGAACGTACATTCCAGCCGGAAGCAATGCATTCTTTTTCGTAAAAACTTCGTTCCAGATCGTCTTCTATAGTAATCAGTTCACAGATATGGGACCAGCTTAATTTTTCAGACAGTGTCTGAAAATTTGGATACAAGAGATAGAATTTCCGCATATTATTCAGATTGGGATGACTATACCCCTTTCCTAATTTTGCCCGTAATATTTTTGAAAGAGATGATAGTAGAGCTGTCCCATATTTTGCTTTTGAATTTCCTTCCTGCTCGAACTCCACAATATACTTGCCTATATTCCAATATGATGCCAACATCACTACATTCGCAGACCTGGCCAAATGTTTTTTGGCTTCGTTGACCAATGCAGCGATACTGTCTGCAAGCCGATTCAATTCCGAATCCACCGGTTCTACATTCATCTCATCTCTCATCTCTGATAATTTATGGAATTATTGCTCATAGCCCTGGGCATGGATGCCTATCTCCGCCCCTTCGGGGGTGACGAGGACCTCTCCGACTTCGGGACGGGCGAGGTGACCGATGATGTCCCAGTCCTGGAAGTCATGGCGGAGAGTCTCGTGGAACTCGAGGGGGACAATATACAGGAGGCGGTAGTCATCCCCACCGTTGACGGCGGCAGTGATGGGGTCGAGGTTCAGCTCCTGCGCCATCTCGAATGTCTTGGAGGCAATCGGGATCTTCCCTACGTAGATCTTGACTCCGAGGCCCGTATCAGCAGCTATGCGCTTGGCGGTGTCACCCAGGCCGCGGCTGATGAAATAACCGCCGCAGGGGATGATTCCCGCCTCGGTGAAACGTCCCGGAATACCTGGCTTGAGATAGGGGCTGAGGTATTCGCCTACAATGTATTTGTACTGTGTCAGGTCCGGCTGCTTGGGCTGCGCCCCGGCAGGAGTACCCTCGAATGCGGCTTTCTCCCTCTCTAATACGTGCAGCCCCATATAGGCCGCGCCCAAGTCGCCGCTGAGTACCAGAAGGTCCTTTGACTGAGCCTTTTTTCGTTTCTGTTCCACTTCCTTCCCGGCAGAGCCGTATGCCGCGATGCTCACGACCATTCCCGCCGCCGACGGTATCAGGTCGAGGGAGAGATGCCTCACGCCGTGCTCCTTTGCCGCAGCCGTGACTCCTTCCCACAGATCCTGCACATCCTCGGCCGAGAAGCGGTTGGACAGAGCCACCACCACATCCATGCCCACAGGGGAATACATGCCCGCGTACAGCTCCCCGATGACATTCAGGGCCAGCTTGTGTCCGAGATGCCGCAGCGGATTGTACGTCAGGTCGAAATCCACCTTTTCCATGAATACCTTGTGTACCGTGCCGAAGTCCCCGTCCCCGGAGAACGCGCAGCCCCGCCCATTCACGAAACCGCTGCCCTCGAAGAGCCGCGACATCAGGGCCTGCTTGCCTATTGCTGATATTTCCGTTGCCATTGTCCTGTAAATCTAAACTCCGCTAAGGTAGCAAAAAAATCCGCAGCGGACATCAATCTCCCTAGTTTTGCATTATATTCGCATAAATTCTTATTTATGAAAAAGACTATTCAGATGCTATTATGCGCGGCGGGGGTGATGCTCATGGCCGCATCCTGTGAGAACTCCAAGGTATATACTGTCAATGTCAGCGGTGAGGGCGCGGATTTTTATCCGGACAGCTCGCTGGTACTTATCTACAGAGACGGTGCGGATCCACGTTTTGACGAGCCGGTCGCTTACGCATATCTGGACGATGGGACGTTCAGCATGTCGTTTCAGGATTCCGTATCAAGACTGTACGAACTGTTCTTTGAGCCGGATTTCGCAGACGGGTCAATCCAGTTTTTCAACTTGCTCTCGGACAGGGCACCCATGCATTTTCAGTTCAGCCGCAAGTATGATGTCGTGAATGCGCGGGTGACCGGCAGTCAGGACAATGAGGAGATGTATCTGTATTACAACAAGAGCCGTGAAGTTTATGAAAAGATTGACAGTATGTATTATGAGATAGATCTCTGGAGAATCGGACGATATGGGAATAAATACGACTGGCCGGAAGAAGGCTCTGAGGATGAGGCGGTATTGGAGGCTATGTATGACAGGTGCGATGTTGTGTACGACAGCATCAGCAATACTTCGGATTATGCGCGGTGGCGTGAGGACAGAATGCGCAATCATAAGACGCTGGCCGGCCTGAGGGAACTGAAAAGTGATATCACATTCCAGATACAGCAATATGAGATGGGACAGAGAGATTCGATAGATGCCTCTTGTCAGGATTTGTTGGAGGAATATAGGAAGAAGTACCCTGAAAATGAGATGATCCGTAATATTGATGAGGCATTGGCGGCGATAGAACGGACCCGTCCGGGGATGCCGGCTCCGGATTTCAGCGCGCCGGCTTTAGACGGAGACAGGTATATGCTTTCGGAGCTGATTGAGGGTAAAATAGCCGTACTGAACTGCTGGGCATCATGGTGTGCACCGTGCAGGAAGCATTCCATAGAGCTGATACCTGTCTATGAGCAATATAAGGACAAAGGTTTTACAGTGATAGGTGTGGCCGGAGAATTCGGCTCTTTGGACGACATGCGCCGTGCCGTAGAGAGTGACGGGTATCCCTGGATTCAGCTCTACGACCTGGACAGGGCCGAGGGTATCTGGCAACTTTACGATATTGCCGGAGGCGGAGGAGGTATCTTCCTTATCGGCAGTGACGGACGTATCGTTGAAAAGGTCACGGACATCGCCTCTGTCAAAAGCTACCTGCAGGAGCATTTCGACTGACCTCTGAAAATTGACCGGTATCCGGCAGAAGATAACGGAAAAATCCTCATCTTTGCGGTCTGACTTTTGCAGAAAGCGAGGATTGACTATGAGCGAGAAAGACGACATACTTAAAAATATAGGCTCCGCCGAGTACAAGCACGGTTTCGAGACTCAGGTGGAGCAGGAATTCATTCCAAAAGGGCTTAACGAGGACATCATCAGGCTGATATCGGAGAAGAAGGGCGAGCCGCAGTGGCTTCTGGACTTCCGTCTGAAAGCCTACCGCAAGTGGCTGACCATGGAGATGCCGACATGGGCGCATCTGGACATCCCGGAGATAGACTTCCAGGACATCATCTATTTCGCGGCCCCCAAAAAAGCGCCTGAGAAGAAGGAGATAGATCCCGAGCTGATGGCCACCTTCGACAAGCTAGGCATTCCCCTGCACGAGAGGAGCGTGCTGGCCGGGACTGCCGTGGACGCCGTATTCGACTCAGTATCGGTGAAGACCACCTTCCGCGAGTCCCTGGCAGAGAAGGGCATCATCTTCTGCTCCTTCTCCGAGGCCGTCCGTGACTATCCCGATCTGGTCCGCAAATACCTTGCATCGGTGGTGCCCATAGGCGACAACTACTATGCAGCCCTCAACTCCGCAGTATTCTCCGACGGTTCCTTCTGCTACATCCCCAAGGGGGTGCACTGCCCGATGGAGCTGTCCAGCTATTTCCGCATCAACGCCAGGGGCACCGGCCAGTTCGAGAGGACCCTCATCGTAGCCGACGAAGGGTCATACGTAAGTTACCTCGAAGGCTGCACAGCCCCCATGAGGGACGAGAACCAGCTGCATGCCGCAGTAGTGGAGATAGTAGTGCTGGACAATGCCGAGGTCAAATACTCCACCGTCCAGAACTGGTATCCAGGCGATGCGCAGGGACGGGGCGGCATCTTCAACTTCGTCACCAAGAGGGGTATCTGCAAGGGCGTGAACAGCAAGCTCTTCTGGACCCAGGTAGAGACCGGCTCGGCCATTACCTGGAAATACCCCAGCACGATACTGAAAGGCGACAACTCCGTCTCGGAGTTCTACTCCGTGGCCGTGACAAACAATTACCAGCAGGCCGACACCGGCACCAAGATGATCCACATCGGCCGCAACACCCAGAGCCGCATTATCAGCAAGGGCATTTCGGCCGGCCATAGCCAGAACAGCTATCGCGGACTTGTGAAAGTGATGCCGGGGGCTGAGAATGCCCGCAACTATTCCCAGTGCGACTCTCTCCTGCTCGGGGACAAATGCGGGGCACATACATTCCCGGTAGTGGAGAACCAGAACCCCACAGCCATCACGGAGCATGAGGCCACCACCTCCAAGATCAGCGAGGACCAGCTCTTCTACTGCCGTCAGAGAGGTATTCCAGAGGAGAATGCAGTCGGTCTGATCATCGGCGGCTACACCAAGGAGGTAATCAACAAGCTCCCCATGGAGTTTGCGGTCGAGGCCCAGAAGCTCCTTGAAGTATCTCTTGAGGGCAGTGTCGGTTAATCTTAGTCTTAAATAATAATACAAGATATGAAATTCATCTCGTGGAATGTGAACGGCCTGAGGGCCTGCTGCGGCAAGGGATTCGAGGATTCTTTCAGGGCCTTGGACGCAGACTTTTTTTGCCTGCAGGAGACCAAGATGCAGGAAGGACAGCTGGACATAGCCTTCGAGGGCTACCGCTCATACTGGAACTACGCTCAGAAGAAAGGCTACTCCGGTACCGCCATATTCTCCAGGCATGAGCCGCTTTCAGTCACCTACGGCCTGGGTTTGGAGGAGCATGACACCGAAGGTCGCGTAATTACCCTTGAGATGCGTGATTTCTATTTAGTTACTGTCTATACGCCCAATTCTCAGGACGAGCTCCGGCGGCTGGACTATCGCATGACATGGGAGGACGAGTTCCGCGCCTACCTGCTGCGCCTGGACGCCGTCAAACCGGTGATTGTCTGCGGCGACCTCAACGTGGCCCACAAGGAGATTGACCTGAAGAACCCGAAGACCAACAGGATGAATGCCGGATTCACCGATCAGGAGCGCGGCAAGTTCTCCGACCTGCTCGCTGCCGGATTCACCGACACGTTCCGCTATTTCTATCCCGACACCGAGGGCGTCTATTCCTGGTGGTCCTACCGCTTCAAGGCCCGCGAGAAGAACGCCGGGTGGCGCATTGACTATTTCCTCGTATCCAACCGCCTTCAGCCCAGACTCCTAGGCGCCGCCATCCACAATGAAATATTCGGCTCGGACCATTGTCCCGTGGAACTCGTCCTTGACATCTGACGAGACTCACTAACCGAGCATTCCTCTTCTGCTCCCCTTCCACAATGGCAGGGAATCGCGGGAAATGCTGCCGTTGTGGAAAGGGGACAGGAGGAATGCAGTCCAGAAGGTCTACAGCAGGATGACCGTGACGTCGCGGGCTCCGTGGGCGCCGATGACCAGGGCTTGCTCGATGTCGGCGGTCTTGGAGGGGCCGGCGATGAAGCTGCCGAAGTCGTAGGTGTCGAAGTCCTCCCGGGCGTAGGCTTCGTGCATGTTGCACACTATCTGCTTTCTGTCCAGCAGGATGACGAGGGCTTCGGGGATGAATAGCATGGCCTTGTGCCGGAATGCGCGGGGTATCCAGATGGCGCCGTTCTCGACTACTCCGAAGGCTCCGCGGACTATGGCGACATCGGTGCCGGCGAGATCGCGGGGATCTTCCAGTTCATCGGGATTGAATGTGGCGCAGGATGCGGCCTCGGGCAGATTGGATGCGATGCGCTTAGCTTCAGGGTAGGTCCTGCGGACAATGGAGGCTATGCGCTCTTGTATGCTGCCGTCCTCTTCCTCAATCAGGATGCACCGGGCCGCTGCGGCCTTGACCGCTCTTTCCCGGAACTCCGCCAACGGGTCAGAGAATGTCATGGGGGTGAAGCCCAGCGGCCCTCTTTCTACGGGTGCGGGGCTATTGGCCTTGAGGGCCTCGAATATTGTTTCCTTGCTGCTCATGTCGTAGATGCTTGTTTTACGGTAAAACTGTTATTTCCCGGTATCCCCGGGTCTGTCCTGGCCGGCCGGGGCAGAGGAGGACAGCTCTTCTTTCCAGATCTGTTCGAATGTGCGGGAGGTGAATTCCGGCAGCTCGCGGTCGCGGCCCCAGGCGTTGGCACCGCAGTACAGCAGGGCGTGCGGGGCTATTTTCTCTCCGAGCCGTCCTGCCTTGATGCAGAAATGGAACATGCCGGGACTGCGCAGGGCGGTGTTGAGCACCTTGACGATGCCCTTCTTGACCGGATTGGCCAGTCCGAGGGAATCGAGTTCCTGCCTCCAGGAGTAGATCTGCTCTCCGAGGTCGATCTTGGCGGGGCAGACATTGGAACAGGACATGCAGAGGCTGCATGCGGAGACGTTGCCGCTGTACTGTTTGGGGTCGGCGAGCATCCCGAGGTTGATGCCCAGCGGTCCGGGGATGAAGTAGGAGTAGGAATAGCCTCCGGAACGGCGGTAGACGGGGCAGGTGTTCATGCAGGCTCCGCAGCGCAGGCATTTGAGCATGTTGCGGTGGACGGGGTTGCCGAGTATCCGGCTGCGGCCGTTATCCACGATGACGATGTGCATCTCCTGGCCTTCTACGGGCCGTTTGTAGTGGGTGGTGTAGGTGGTGGAATGCTGTCCTGTGGCGGAGCGGGCGAGCAGCCGGTGGTATATGGCGAGGGCGTCGTAGTCGGGAACCACTTTCTCGAGGCCCATGATGGCTATATGCAGTTTGGGGAAGGAGGTGCCCATGTCGGCGTTGCCCTCGTTGGTGCATACGACGAAGGCTCCGGACGAGGCCACGGCGAAATTGACTCCGGTCATGGCCGCATCGGCATGGAGGAACTTGTCGCGCAGGTGTTCTCTGGCGGCGTGGGTGAGGTAGGTCGGGTCGCTGTTGCCGTGCTCTGTGCCTATCTCGCGTTCGAAGAGCTCTCCCACTTCCTGCCTCTTGACATGAATGGCCGGAAGGACTATGTGGCTGGGCGGCCGGTGCATAAGCTGCATGATGCGCTCTCCGAGGTCGCTTTCTACGGCCTCGATGCCGCGCTCCTCCAGGTAGGGGGACAGGCCGCATTCCTCGGCGAGCATGGACTTGCTCTTGACCAGGTGCCTGACTCCGTGCTCCTTGAGGATGCCGTAGACTATCTCGTTGTGCTCCTGGGCGTCCTTGGCCCAGTGTACGTGTATGCCGTTGGCAGTGGCGTTGCGCTCGAACATCTCGAGGTAATGGGCCAGATGTGTGATGGTGTGTATCTTGGTGCGGGCCGCCGCCTCCCGCAGGGCCTCCCATTCGGGGACGGACCGGGCCATGCGGTCCCTTTTCTCGCGGACGAACCACAGGGCCTGGTTGTGCCATGCGGTCCTCTCCTTGTCGGCTATGAACTTTTCGGCTGCTTTCGAATGTGTGCTCATAAGACGGATGTTAAAGGTTTGATGCTAAAATCTCGACTATGTGAATAGTCTTGACGGGCAGTTTCTGTCTCTGGATAATACCCTCCATGTGCATCAGGCAGGAGGAGTCGGCTCCGGTGATGTATTCTGCCCCGGTGGACATGTGGTCGCGGACCTTGTCGGCGCCCATGCATGCGGATACGGCCGGCTCTTCTATGGAGAACATGCCTCCGAAGCCGCAGCACTCATCGACACGGGAAGGCTCCAGGACCTCGATACCCTTCACGAGGGAAAGCAGGTCCCTGAGCTTGGAATAATGGGGAATGTTCAGTTCTGAGGGGGAGGCCAGTCGGAGCAGTCTCTGTCCGTGGCAGCTGTTGTGGATGCTGACCCTGTGGGGAAAATGCGCGCGGGACAGTTCCGTAGGCCGCACCACGTCATGGATGAACTCGCATATCTCGTATATCCGGCTGCTGAGGCACTCGTGCGCCTCCTTGTGCAGAATCTCGGGGTAATGTTCCTTGACGAAGGCCACGCAGCTGCCGGAAGGGCCCACCACGTAGTCGTAGTCCTTGAAAAGTTTCTCCATGTTGCGGGCCAGCGGGGCCGAGTCCTTCTCAAAGCCGCCGTTGGCCATGGGCTGGCCGCAGCAGGTCTGTCCGAGCGGGTAGTCCACGTCCACTCCGAGCGAGCGCAGCAGCTTGAAGGAGGCTGTGCCCACCTGAGGGTAGACGGCATTGACAAAGCAGGGAATGAAAAGTCCTATTTTCATAATAAGATGCTGTTATGTGTCTGTTTTCAATATGCGAAAATGTATACGACAATACCGGTTATGACCACGTATCCGAGGGCGTAGAGCAGGGCTGCCTTGAGGATTCTGCCTTCCTGTCCCTGCTGTCCGCAGGCAGAGGTGGCAATGGCAATGCTCTGCGGGGAGATGATCTTGCCTCCGGTGGCTCCGGCGGTATTGGATGCCGAGATCCATACGGGATCCGCGCCTATGTGTTCCGCCACGCCGGCCTGCAGCTTGCCGAAAAGGATGTTGGCCGAGGTGTCGCTGCCGGTGAGGAATGTTCCGATGGCTCCGATGGCGGGGGCGAACAGCGGGTAAAGTGCTCCTGTGGCCGTGGCCAGTGCGACGGCGAGGGTATTGATCATGCCCGAGGTCTCCATGATCGAGGAGAAGCCCACGAGGCAGATGACCGTGATGAATGTCTTTTTGAGCTGTACGGTGGATTTCCACAGCAGCCTGAGCAGTCCGCCGGCCTTGCCTCCCTGCAGCAGTCCGCCGGCAAATGAGCCGATGAACAGCAGCAGTGCGCCCTGGACGAGCCATTGTACGGACCATGTGCGGGTCTCTCCGCCGATGTTGAAGCCGATGGATGTTTCGGCAACGGGAGCCAGGATATCCTTGAGGGGCAGCAGGGGACTGGTCAGCAGTATGAGCAGCATGATCAGGGCGTAGACGGCCCAGGCCTGGAGGATTTCCTTTGTGCTGTGTCTGTGTTTGGAGGGCGTTGTGTTTGTACCGGAGTTCCGTGCCGTGCGGCGGTCCAGGATGCGGCCCAGCAGGATGATGACAGCGATGGCTGCGGCGGAGCCGAGAATGGCCGGGGTCTCCGGTCCGATATATCTGGCCGCAAGGTATTGGACGGCTAAGGAGACTGCTCCGATGACCGTTCCGATGAGGATGTTGCGGGGCAGGGCCTTCTTCCCCGGAACAGTCAGCTGGGCAATGACTATCGGTACCAATATCATGGTTACTGCCAGCTGGGCTACAACTGCCGGAGCCACTTTCATCACATCCAGCGAGGTCTCCTGCGCCAGGACGATGACCGGCACTCCGACCGCCCCGAAAGCCGTGGGCACGCTGTTGGCGATGAGGCTGACCAGTGCGGAGAAGACCGGCTTGAACCCGAGGCTGATGAGAATCGCCGCCGGTATGGCCACGGCCGTACCGAATCCGGCCATACCCTCCAGCAGTCCCCCGAATCCCCAGGTGATGAGCAGCACCTGGATGCATTTGTTGGAGGAGATGGATGAGAACTGGGCCTTGAGCACCTCAATCTTCCCGGTGTGCAGGAGTACATTGTAGCTGTAGATGGCCATAAGGATAATTAGCAGTATGGGAACCAGTGCCTTGAGCGCACCGTAGAAAAACGACAGTCCCGTCTGCTGCAGCGGCTGGCCGAAATACCATACCGCTATGACGATGGTGACAATCAGTGTTATCAAACTGCTCCGGTCTCCCGGAACCTTGAACACGCCCATCAGTACAATCAGTGTCAGGATGGGCAGAAGAGCAAGTAAAACGTCCATGGCGACACATATCTCAATTCGCGCGCAAAATTACAAAAAATCTCAAAACAGCATGAGAACTTTATCCACGGGCCGGCCGCGATTCGCCGCCGTTTACAGCGGCCGCGCGAGTGCATACCCTCCCAGTGTGGCGGACAGCCCGAGAACCAGGCTGCCGATGCAGCCTACGAGTCCTACGGGCAGTATTGGGCGGATCATGCTGGCTCCTCTTCTTTGTGCAGAAGGTCCAGGAACTGTCTGCGCAGGTCCCGGATGGAGCGGCGGAGCTTCGGGGCGCAGAGCAGCCGCAGGTCGGATACGGCCAGCCGCAACAGTCTCCAGGCTTCCTGGCACAGGACGGTGGCGGGCACCAGGGCGATTGACAGACCCAGGGCCCATTCCCACGGAAGGGTGCAGTAGAGGACAATGGCGTAGATGATGAGCAGCAGGGGCCAGAGCACGAGGGTGACTACAAAGCGTATGGAGTTGTAAAAAGCCCTGTCCTTCATCTTCGAGAAGAGGAAGGCTGAAAGGCCGGTTACGGGCAGGGTCAGCACTCCGGCCGGAATAGTGTAGGGGAGGGTGACAATGAGTACCAGCAGCTGGAACAGGCGGGACCAGAAGGGGTGCTTCTTGATGACGGAGCCGAGGGAAATACCCCGTTCCTCCCGCTCGCGGTGGATGTCGGCGGCGCGTCCAAGCAACTCTGCGGCTTGTCTCGGTTCGGAGGTCCGCAGCCGGGCGATCTGCCCGAGGGTCATCTTGTTGGCGGAGAATCGGGTGGTCAGGGCGTGGCGGCGTGCGCCGGGATGCTCCTTCCTCCAGGTGTCCACCTGCTGATTGATGACTGCAGCGCAGGTTTCCAGGGTGGCGTCGTAGTGCTCGTCATCGGGGATGTAGAGGATGACTTCCTTCATGCGCTCGGAGAGGTCGTCCTTCATCAGGTTCATCACCTCTGGCTGGGAAAGCGAGGCGTGCTCCCTGAGATATGCGCTGACGTTGATGGGCTCGCCTATCTGCACCAGCACGGTGGAGCGGAATCTGAAGAAGTTGCCGTATTCCAGACCGACCGGCACTATGTACAGGGGCAGGCGGCCGTCCATGAGTTCCTCGGCCTCGAGTGCGATCCTGAAAATGCCTTTGGACAGTGGCAGCAGCGAGTGCTTTGCCTGATGCCTCCCTTCGGGCAGTATGCAGAAGGGTACCTTGTCGAGCAGCACGTCCACGCTCTTGTGGATGATCTCGGTGTTCTTGCGCACCTCGTCCATACCGTCGCGGATGCGCATGATGGGCATTATCTTCAGGAAACGGAGGATTTTCGCGACTTTGGGATTCCTGAAAATGTCGGCCCGGGCCACGAATACTTTCTGTTTGCGGTCCATGGCCAGAATCACCAGCGCGTCCATCAGGGCGTTGGTGTGGTTGGGGGCGTAGATGACTGCCCCGTCGGCGGGAACTTTCTCCAGCCCCACGTATTTTATCCTGCGGTATGCCATCCGCAGCATGAAGTCGACGTAGTGCCGGAGGAAGGCGTAGAGCCCGTCGAAGTCCTGAATTTTCCTGTTTTCCTTCTTACCCATTGTCCTTGAAAATTATGCTGCCGCCTTGACATTGCCCTCCGGAAGGGGATGCCTGCGGAAGATAGCGGCCAAAGTGAGACCGGCGATGATATGCCAGATACCCCACCATGCCGTTACAAAAAGCATTCCTCCGTAGTGTCCGTGCCATATCTCCGGAGGGAATATGGCGGGGTTGAACAGCAGCACCAGTCCGAGTCCCGAGTTCTGGATGCCGACCTCAATCGTTATGGACCTGCGGTCTCTCAGCGGCAGACGGGCCGCCATCCCTCCGAAATATCCCGTGGCGAATGCGGCGGCGTTATGTACCAGTACAATCAGGAAGATGAATATGATATTGTCGATGAACAACTGGAAATTCTGGGAGAATGATGCCACTACCATTACCAGGAAGAGGAGGATGGAGAGGGTCTGAGCCGGTTTGGTGATCTTCTTCGTGGCGTTGGGGAAATACCGGGCGAAGAGCATTCCCAGGACGATGGGGATGCCCAGGAGCAGCAGTATCTGCCACAGCATCGGCAGGAAAGGAATGACCAGCCGGGGAATTTCACCGGTGATGCTTATGGCATTGTAGTACAATGTTCCCCAGATGAAGAAGTTGAGCGGAGTGATCACCGGGGCAAATGCGGTCGTCACTGCTGTCATGCTCACGGAAAGCTCTACGTTGCCCTTCGAGAGGGAGGAGATGAAATTGGAGATGTTGCCCCCGGGACAGGACGCCACCAGTATCATGCCCAGGGCCACCATCGGGGTGATCCAGTGGTTCAGGGCCATGCAGATCAGGAAGGTCACTGCGGGCAGGCCGACCCACTGCAGCAGGATGCCGGTAATGATGGACTTGGGATGGCGGAACACCTGCTTGAAGGTGTCCAGCCTTATCCCGAGGGCCACGCCGAACATGATGAAAGCCAGCAGGATGTTGACTATCATCATGCCGTTCTCCCCGAAGTTGATGGAGATGGAGTTGAGGCTTTCCAGTTGCTCTTTCATCGCTTGTCTGTTTCAAAATGAGGCTGTGACCAAAGGATTCCCAGATTTCTCCAGTCACGGCCTCATAAACCAGTTTGCCCGTTATGACGCACCTTATTCTTTGATGGCCTTGATACCGGGCAGCTCCTTTCCCTCCAGGAACTCCAGCATCGCACCGCCGCCGGTGGACACGTAGCTTACCTTGTCGGCGTAGCCCATCTGAGTCACGGCAGCCACGGAGTCACCGCCGCCCACGAGAGTGAATGCGCCTTTTGCGGTGGCCTCGGCAAGGATCTCGGCGATGGCGTTGGTGCCGTGTGCGAAATTGGGCATCTCGAATACTCCGGCGGGACCGTTCCAGAGGATGGTCCTGGACTCAAGCAGGACTTTCTTCCATTCCGCAATAGCTTCGGGAGCGGCGTCCATGCCCATCCATCCGTCAGGAATGGCGTTCGCCGGGCATATCTGTGTGCGGGCGTTGTTGTCGAAAGCGTCGGCGGCAACTACGGTGTCGGAAAAATACAGCCTGACTCCTTTCTCCTTCGCTTTCGCAAGAGTGTCCAGAGCTGTCTGTATCTGGTCGTCTTCCACGAGTGATTTGCCGATAGAGCCTCCCTGCGCCTTCATGAAAGTGAAGACCATGCCTCCGCATACTATCATGTTGTCAGCCAGGTCAAGCAGGTGCTCGATTACGCCTATCTTTGAGGATACCTTGGCGCCGCCCAGGATGACGGTCAGGGGACGCTGGGGATTGCCCAGTACCTTGTCGATGGCCTTGATCTCGCCCTCCATCACGTAGCCGAACATCTTGTCGTTGGGAAAATACTTGGCGATGAGGGCCGTGGATGCGTGGGCCCGGTGGGCCGTTCCGAATGCGTCGTTGATGTAGCAGTCGGCGTAGGATGCCAGATGCTCGGTGAACTTTTTCTGGCTTTCCTTCACTGCGGCCTTTGCGGCTTTCTTCTCCTCTTCGGTGGCGTCCTCGGCCAGTCCACGGGGCTTGCCCTCCTCCTCGGCGTAGAAACGCAGATTCTCAAGCAGGAGCACCTCGCCGGGCTTCAGGGCCGCGGCCTGTTCATCGGCCTTCATGCAATCGGGAGCGAACTGCACCTTAGTGCCCAGCAGCTCCTCTATGCGGCCGATGATGTGCCTGAGGGAGAATTTGTCAGCGGGCCCCTTCGGCTTTCCGAGATGGGACATTATTATAAGGGAACCTCCGCCAGCCAGTACCTTCTTCAGGGTGGGGATGGCGGCGCGGATACGTGTGTCGTCAGTGATGTTGAAATCCGAGTCGAGGGGGACATTGAAATCCACTCTCACAATGGCCTTTTTGCCACTGAAATCGTAAGAGTCTATGTTCTGCATAATCTTAATTGTTAGTAATGCCGCAAATTTACAAAAAATCCGGGATAGCCCCGGATTCTTTGGTATTTCTTACAGTTTTTTAAAATTGTTATGTATGCTTACTCGGTGAAAGTAATGCTGCCCCATTCTGTCTCGAACCAGTTTGTGGCGGAAGCGGCCTTGGGCGAGGCTGTTCCGGTCCCGTAGTGCTTGTCGGCATTCAGGACAAGCTCGCATGAGGAGGTCTCGAAATTGAAAACAGGCTCACCAAATACCGTGGAGGCTAGAGGATGCTCGTGTATCGTAAAGTCGCCTGCGGCCGGGAGCTCAAGCCGGGTCAGGGGACATTCATTGAAAAGCCCGTAATGGATATCCACGACCTTCGGCAGTGAGATGGCCGTGAGCGCTGTCCCCCTGAATGCGTAGGTGTAGACAGTGGTGGCCTCGGGCAGGTCTATCGAGTTGAAAGAGCTGCAGAACACAAGGCACTGGTTGCCTACGTACTTCACACCCGGGCATACGATGGTCTCCAGTTTGGGGTTGTTCCATAAGGCCTGGCTTCCGATGGCCTCTACTTCTTCCGGCAGGATGACTTTCCTCAGTTCGGGGAAGGTGTGCTCTTCGTCCAGAAGGCCGCTGAATGCAAATGCGGGGAGGCCGTAGACTCCGTCCGTGGCCGTATTGCCGGTCCCGTCAACCAATCCGTCCACATCCACTTCCGGCCATCCTGTCACACCGCTCAGGTCTATGACTTCTACATTTGAGCCTATAAGGGGATTGTCAATCCATGAGCTGTCCAGAGGGGACGCCGTGGTGGATATGCCGAGTGCCTCGAAGTCTCCGGTGAACCTAAGCTCGGTGAAACCGGCCGCAAGAGCCTCATCGATAGCGGCACGTACCTCCTCAATGCTCATGCCTGTCATGTCGATGTTGCCATTCTGTGCAGGCTCGCTTACGGTGACCGTGCAGGTTGCGCTCTTGTCCTCTACTGTGGCGGTGATGACTGCCTCTCCGACAGCTATTGCGGTTATCAGTCCACTTTCGTCCACGGTCGCGGTCCCGTTGTCGGAGCTTTTCCAGCTTACTGTCCGGTTGTCCGCGTTCTCGGGCTGGATTTCAGCTGTCAGCTGCCGTGTGTCGCCCACCTGCATGGAGACAGATGATTCATTAAGGGTTATCCCGGTAACAGGTGTCGGGTCAGGTGTTTCTGGGGTGTTGGACTCGCAGGAGCCAAGCACGAACATACCCAACGTTGCTAAGACAAGTAAATTTCTCATACGTGTTTTATTAAAAAGTGATTCGTTATTCGTCAATTGAATGGATAATTTTATGCAAAAATACAAAATTCTTTTAGAAAGTTGGAAATTTCCAAAGAGTCTTTTTCGTCATGTATTAGGCCTTTTCAGTCGGCTGTCTCCTTTGTTTGATGTGTTTCGCGGTAGAATAATCCATCACTTCTAGTACAAAGCGGAATATTGCGTATCTTTGGGGCATGAATATAGAAAGACCATCTGAGGACTGGAAGGATTACCAGCTGATAGATTCCGGCGGTTTTGAGAAGCTGGAGCGTTTCGGACGTTATACTATGATAAGACCGGAGCCGAAGGCTTTGTGGGATAAGGCACTGCCGGCGGTGGAGTGGAAAAGGAGGGCGCAGACGGCCTTTACACCCGGAGCCGGATTTTCCAAGGCCGGTAAGGAGGACAGTGGGGTGTGGACCATGCTCGGACGGATGCAGGAACAGTGGAACATCTCTTACAGACTGCCGGCTGTGGATGTCGGAGCTCTCCGAGAAGATACCGCGTCTGGCATGAGTGCCGAGACAGCTCAATACGGACCGGCAATTGATACAAGCACTTCCGGAACCGCACTTATTGACGGAGCCGATGCTGTGTCAGCCGGAATCCTTTCGGAATTCAGCGGAGCGGAACTGCATCTGCGTCTGGGACTTACGGCATTCAAGCACGTGGGTGTCTTCCCTGAGCAGGCTCCGAACTGGGACTTTATCTACCGGCAGGTAGCCCGTCTCAGAGCCAACAATGCGAAGATGGGCGAGACCCGTCCGCCTCGGGTGCTCAACCTGTTTGCCTACACCGGAGCCGCCTCCCTGGCCGCCCGCGCCGCAGGTGCCGACGTCACCCATCTCGACTCTGTCCGGCAGGTGGTGACATGGGCCAGGCACAATATGGAGATATCCTCTCTCGACGGCATACGCTGGACTATAGACGACGCCCTCAAATATGTCACCCGCCAGGTCCGTCGCGGAGCCTCGTTCGACGGCATTATACTCGACCCTCCCGCCTACGGACGCGGCCCGGACGGGGAGAGGTGGAAACTGGACGAATGCCTGAACGATATCCTAAAAGGATGTGCGCAGATTCTCGCACCGATGAACAGCTTCCTGGTACTGAATCTCTATTCCAACGGCTATTCGGCGATGCTGGCGGATACCCTCGTGGCCTGCGCCTTCGGCCCTGCCGGCCGCCGTACTTCCGGAGAGCTGGTGCTGCGCGACGATTTCGGACGCATCCTGCCCCTAAGCGTCTACACCCGCCTGGAGCGGTGAGCGAGGGTTTGTGACCCCCTCCGCTCCCGCGCTTCATCGCAGAAGCAGTGCCGCATTTCCGCTTTCGAGAATGCTTTTTTGGAGTCCAGCATAACTGGATGTAATCTTTTCCTGATTATCAGCTTGTTGTGAATCGAGTTTATGTTGGACTATAGCTAAATTGTCCTAAAACGGCGTTTTTTGACCCTGAATGTCCGGGTCCAGCATTTGTGCGGTTTATAACTTACTGTTTACCAGTTGTCTAAAATATTTAGTCGTGCTGGACTTCGAATAAAGAAAAACTCTCGCGAGACCGGAAGCCGGAACTGTCCTGGTATCCGAATTTTCCAGATCGCCCGGTTTGCCTGAATCGCTCCAGATCGTCCAAGTCCTCCGAGTCGCCCGGTCCGTCCAAGTCGTCCAAATCACCCAAGTCGTCCAAACCGGCCGAACCGTCTAATTCTTCCTGGAGCCGCCAGATTGATCCGGTTCCGTCCCGAGCCCTGTCCCGAGTATATTGTATCCCGATGAATTTGCTGCCGTCATGGTACCCGGGCTCCGGAGCAGTCCGGAACGATTGTGTGTCCCGCCTGTTGCAGAAAAGAAGAAAATTCCCGTACTTTGTGGCAGCAATCATAAAACCTCACAATATGAACGTAGCTGTGTGCAGAGTGAACGAGGCGGGGGAAAGGACGTATCATATCGTATTCTCGCCCGGTAACGGCCTGATATGCCGGGATACTCAGGACTATATCGTATTTCAGAACTTTATCGCCTTTGCCGTGCGGAGGGACGGCTGTGTGCTGCTTGCCTATGCGGTGATGTCCACCCATGTGCATATAGCGGTCGTGACTGCCCGGCCCTGGAGTCTCATACACAGGCTCCGTACTTCGTACACGACGTATTTCAACAAGAAGTACAGGCGGGGAGGCTCGGTGTGCGGGAAGCAGGTCTACTGCATGCCGGTGGACGGATGGTATGCCCAGAAAGCGCTGGTCAGCTACATTCTGCGCAATCCCATGCACCACGGTGTCAGTGAGACTCCTTTCGGATACCGGCATACATCTCTGGGAGCATATTTCCGGAAGGAACTGGCAATGGCGGGCACTCGGTGGAGCACTGCAGGAGACGGAAATCCCGGATTTGATGAGCATTCCGGATCGAATGGGAACCCCGGAGCGAAGGGAAATTCCAGGTCGAAACCGAAGGAGAATCCCGGATTGATGGGGAATGCCGGAGTGGCGGAGAAGGATGGCGGGGCGTGCTTTGTCCGTATGCGCACGGCGGATGGCTTTGTCGACCTGCCTGTGGAAACCTGCGGCAGAGTGAGGTTGGAGTATTTCGTCAATGCCGGGCGGACCGAGCATCTGTTCCGTACTGCCCGGACTTTCCTACATTCGATGGTGCGCTGGAATACGGAAGACTGGGAGAAGGAGCAGGCAAATGAAGCCTGTCTTGTTACCCTGAGAAGCATAGAGCCGGACCCGTCCTTCCCGATAGAGCAGATGCGGGCTTATGAGAAGGGCTCGTTCCGTCCCGGGACGAGTGACGAGGAGGTCTGCGGATATGTCGACCATACGGTGCTGCCGCAGATGGGACTCAGTTCCTTTGTCGGGCTTGACCCGGTTCGGAGGCGGGGGCTGGTATCCGTCCTTATGAAGCGCTTCCACATCAGTGCTGAGCAGGCGTTGCGCTGTCTGGGCGGTTAGGCCTGGAAAGGCTTGTGTGGGGTCCAGCATTCTGATGCTTTGGAACAGGCTGATTATCAGGCGGCCCGGAAATGATTTTCTGCTGGACTAAGGGTAAAATGACCGTTTTGGGGCAAAAATCGGGGGGTCCAGCAGAACGATAATTTTTATAGTGCTGATAATGAGTAGAATAATTTTGGAAGCCGTGCTGGACAGCATCTTCGGGGCAATGAGCGGGTGCAGGGCATGTGTGTGCTTTGAAGTTTAGGAAAGGGTCGTGTGTTCCGGTGGAAATTCTTAAATTTGTGGGTCTATCTTGAAAAGGCAATCAATTATGGAAAAATGGAAAATGATAATGATGGTGGCTGTGTTCGCGGTATGGATTTCGGCTGCGGCGTATGCTGGCGGCAGTGCGTATGGTGTGGCCCGTAACGATGCCTGGAACCGTCTGTGTACGGATGGCTGTGTGGGTGTTGATAACTGCATGGGCACTATGGAAGGGGACTGCGCCATAGTTGATGCGGATTGTGCGCGTAGGGATGGCAGTGTGGATGTTGAGGGCAGTACGGATAGCCTGCGGGGAATAATGCGGCAGGTGCTGTTTGCAGTCGACAGGACTGACACGGCGAGGGCGGTGTCCTGCTATCGCATACCGGCCATAACCACAGCTCCGGACGGCAGTCTGATAGCGGCTATAGACGAGCGGGTGCCTTCATGTGGGGACCTGAAATGGAGCCGGGACATCAACATAGTCATGCGCCGCAGCACCGACGGCGGACGTACCTGGAGTCCTATACGGAAAGTCGTGGATTTTCCCGACGGACAGTCTGCATCGGATCCCTCTCTGATTACCGACACTGTCAGCGGCACGGTGTTCCTATTTTATAATTACATGGATCATGATGCGGCAAAGGATGTCTATTTCTTACACTTGATGCGCAGCACAGACAACGGCCGGACCTGGTCCGCACCTGAGGATATCACATCCCAGGTGGCTCCGGAGGAATGGCGGAACGACTTCAAGCTCCTCACCTCCGGTCAGGGTACGGCTACCCGGGACGGGCGGCTCCTGCACACGATGGTCAATCTGCAGAAAGGCCTGCACCTTATAGAAAGTACCGATCATGGCCTTACGTGGCATCTTCTGCTTGTGCCCATTGTCCCTGCCGACGAGTCAAAGGTCATTGAGCTGCCTGACGGACGCTGGATGGTCAACAGCCGGGTCAACGAGGGCGGCTGCCGCTACATACACATCTCGGACGACAAGGGACGCTCATGGACCTCGAATCCCGCTCCCGGTCTGCCCGATCCAGGCTGCAACGGAGCCATTGTCCGTTATCCTTACTATGGGGAGGACGGCTGCCTGCTCTTTGTCAATGCCGCCGATCCGGAGCAGCGGTGCAAGCTGACCCTGCGTTACAGCCTGAACGGCGGCATTACCTGGAGTGACGGTCTGATACTCGTGGATGGCGATGCCGGTTATTCAGACGTAACCGTCCTGCATTCCGGAGAGATAGCTGTATTTTATGAGCGTGACGGCTATGTCTCAGCTGAGGTGGCTGTCGTATCTCCGGAGTCTCTTTTCGGGGTGGGCAGATGTCGCTGTGAGGAATAAATCATCTCAAAGACAGGCTTCTGGTATGATTTTTAATATTTATCAGTATATCCTAAAATCCGCAACTATCATCCAATACACGATTAAGGGTAGATTTATGAGTCGTTAGTAGCAGCTTTCAGTAAAAAGCAACAGCACAACATCAATATGTAGCCACCATCCCCTTACCCCACGATGCGACTTGAGGTAATACGCATATTCTAACCGGAAAGAAAGGATTCTTATCCGAATTCTGTTTTGAAGGGTTTTGCATAAGCGCGGTTCTCTGTGTAGATATTCAGCACGTATTGCCTTGCAGTCATGATCCACTTGGCAGGTACGGAGATGAATCTGAAGACAAAAGCCTTTATGCGACTCGTTTTCTTGAGCCCAAAAGCCTTGGTGTCAAGCCTGCTCATGATGGTCTTGTAGAAATTGTGTATCAATGCAGTAAGCAGAAGAAAGACAGTATTCTCCGCCATGAATGACTTGGGGAGCCTGCTCCAACCGAATCCGTTGTTCATGTCGTCAAAGATACGTTCCTTGCCGCCACGCAGATTGTAGAATTCAACAATGTCCCTTGTCGATGACTTGTAATCGTTGGTCAGAATACAACGGTAAGTGTATTCGCCTTCCCACAGGTCAAGGTCGCCACTGTTGCGTCTTTGTCTCTGGATGACAAGACGATAGCACTTGCCTTCCCATTTCTCAACGAGAAT
>ERZ779889.501-NODE-501-length-48911-cov-3.343909_pt1 | contig 48911 bp, 42 predicted proteins | sample MGYA00511030_ERZ779889 | MGnify/ENA primary metagenome ERZ779889 (study PRJEB29588, sample SAMEA2160616) | human gut metagenome | biome: human gut; feature: human-associated habitat; material: faeces | place: Denmark | collected 2008/2010 ... | reverse complement strand
CACTTAAAAAAGTTTTTGGGGGTTCCAAGGGGCGTTTTTGAAAAAATGCTCCTTGGCAGGGAGTGGGACGGAGTCCCACAGGAACACCGAAGTTCCATACAACTTTCCGCTGTCTCTGGTCATTTATCGGATCACGGTATAGATCAGCGGTTTTTTCGGTGGCGCTTCCCTGCCGAAGGTCAAAGCCGAAGAAAACACTTTTTCGGCATCCTTCAGGCGGCGACGGTCGGAAATATGGAAGAGGGCGAGCACCTCTCCGGTTTTCACGAATTCTCCCGGTTTCTTTTTCAGAAGGATTCCGGCGGAATGGTCGATCTTTCCGTCCTTTTCAAACCTTCCGGCACCGAGAAGCAGGGAAGCAAGGCCGATCTGTTCCGCATCCATACGGCACAGGTAGCCTTCTTTTTCGCTGTAAAAGGGGGCGATCACCGAGCTTTCGGGGAAAAGAGAGGGACATTCGATATACGCAGGGTCGCCTCCCTGGACGGCAATCCATTCCTTCATTTTTTCGTAGGCGCGCCCGTCATCAAGAGCGCTTTTCACAAGTTCGGCGGCCTCTTTTTCAGGAATATTCTCGGCAAGGGAGAGCATTTCTGTTGCCAAAGCCAGACACAGAATGCGCAGTTCCCCCTTTTCCTTTCCCCGCAAAACCGAAATAGCCTCCTTCATTTCCAGAGCATTGCCCACGGCATAGCCAAGAGGAGCGTCCATATCGGTCAGAAGAGCGGCCATTTTTCGGCCTTGGCTTGTGCCTATTTTCACCATGGTTTGCGCCAAGTTCACAGCGTCCTCTTGGGTTTTCATGAAGGCCCCTGCGCCGACCTTCACATCCAGAACGATCGTATGGGTCCCTGCGGCGAGCTTTTTGCTCAGAATGCTGGAAGCAATCAAAGGAATGGAATCCACGGTAGCCGTTACATCCCGCAAAGCATAGATTTTTTTATCTGCCGGCGCCAGAGCAGCGGTCTGCCCCACCACGGCAACCCCCGCTTTTTCAACCTGAGCAAGGAATTCCTCCTCGCTCAAGGAGGTGCGGAAGCCCGGAACCGATTCCAGCTTATCCACCGTGCCTCCGGTGTGTCCCAAGCCTCTGCCCGACATTTTGGCCACCTTCATACCAAGACTGGCCACCAGAGGTGCCACCACCAGAGTGGTCTTATCGCCCACCCCGCCGGTACTGTGTTTATCGACCGAAAAGGAACCGAAGCGGCTCAAATCCACCGTGTCACCCGAATGTGCCATTTCAAGCGTCAGCGCCTCTGTTTCTTTGGAGGTCATTCCCTTCAGGCAGATCGCCATACAAAGAGCGGAAGCCTGGTAGTCGGGAATGCTTCCTTCCGTGTAGCCCTTCACAAAAAAGGCGATCTCCTCTTGGGAAAGCTCATTTCCGTTTTTCTTTTTTTCCAGAATATCGTACATTCTCACGGATCGTTCCTCTTTTCTCTTTTGGATACCTCAGAATATTCAAAGTTCATTGGCAACGAGCAGTCTTGCCGAAGAGAATTCACTCTGAAAGGAATTCACTGCCGAAGGAGCGGGGAAAAAGCTCGCCAAGGGTGGTGCGTTCAAACTCCAAAGAGGATTCCGCAGGATCGGGAGACTCCCCTTGGACCAGCAGAACGGGAAGGTCCGGAGAGCAAAACTCCCGCAGAACCTGCCGGCAAACCCCGCAGGGCGGAAAAACGCCCGAAAGAACTCCGCTTTTTCCGCCGCATACCGCCAGCATCCGGAAAGAGCGCACCCCCTCGGAAACCGCTTTGAACAGCGCCGTCCGTTCGGCGCAAACCGTTGGGGTATAGGCGGCATTTTCAATGTTACAGCCGGTAAATATCCTGCCGTCGGAGCTTAAAAGCGCCGCACCCACCTGCACGCCCGAATAGGGTGCGTAGGAATACTCCATTGCCCTTCGGGCGGCCTTAACCAGCGCTTTTTCCTTTTCGGTGGGCAGCGCAATCTCCTTCCAAAGACTTTCTCCTTGGCCTCTGTAGGAAGAGCCCAGAGCTTCCGCCACCGTGGCGGCGACCGTTGCAAAGCCCTTTCTCGTACCCAGATTTACCGGACGAACGCCTTTACCGAACAGCAGAAGCGGCACATATTCTCTTGTGTGGTCGGTGTGGCCGTCTCCCGGATCGCATCCGTGGTCGGCCGTCAGAACGAGCAGGTCTTCCTCTCTCATTTTCTTCAGAAAAGAGGGCAGCCAGGCATCAAATTCCGCAAAGGCACGGGCATAGCCCGAAACATCCTGCCGATGTCCGTAAAGCATATCGAAGTCCACCAGATTGGTGAAACACAGCCCTTCAAAATTCCGATCCAAGGCCTCCAGCGTTTTCTCCATTCCTTCGGCGTTGGAGTGGGTAGCTACCTTTTCGGTGATGCCTCTGCCGGCAAAAATGTCGGAAATCTTGCCGATGGCATAGACCGTCTTTCCCTCTTCCTTCAGAGCGTCCAGAAGGGTCTTGCCCGGCGGCTCCAGGGAAAAGTCCTGCCGTCCTGCCGTGCGCACAAAGCTTCCGGGTGCGCCGGTGAAGGGACGGGCGATCACCCGACCCACAGCGTGTTTGCCCTGCAGGATCGAACGGGCAATGCGGCAGTAATCATAGAGCACCGGAAGAGGCACCACCTCTTCGTGGGCGGCGATCTGAAAAACGCTGTCAGCAGAGGTATAAACGATGAGCTTCCCGGTTTCCAAGTGCTCTTTTCCATAGGCTTTGATGACCTCTGTGCCGGAATAGGGCAGGTTGCACAGCACTTCCCTGCCGGTCCGTTTTTGGAATTCCTCAAGGATTTCCTTTGGAAAACCGTTGGGATAGGTGGGCAGGGGAGAGGGGGAAACGATCCCGGAAAGCTCCCAGTGGCCGACGGTGGTATCCTTGCCCATGGAGCGTTCCTGCAACCGCCCCACGGCGGCAAGGGGCTTTGCTTCCCCCGGCAAATACTCCTGCCCGTCGATATTTCCCATACCCAACCTTCGCATGGATTCAAAGCGGAATTCCGGAGCCGATGCAATCCGCTTCAGTGTGTGGCAATCCCGGTCGCCAAACAGCCGGGCGTCCGGTTCTTCGCCGATGCCCAAAGAATCCAGGACGATCAGAAATACCCGTTTCATGTTCTTCTTCCTTTCAATCCCGGTCGGTAAGTTTCTTTGCCGTTAGCAGAGCCAATTCCATCATTTCGGTAAAGGATTCCTGCCGCTCAGCGGAGGAAAGGGCCTCTCCGGTAATCAGACTGTCTGAAATGGTGCAGATGGCCAAAGCGTTTTTTCCGTACCGGGCTGCGTTCATATACAGAGCCGCCGCTTCCATTTCAACGGCCAGAACGCCCATCTTTCCATAGGCCTCCACCGACCGGAAAATTTCGGGGAGCCGCTCTTCATCGTTATAAAACACATCGGTGGAAAGGAGATTTCCGACGGTATAGCCATAGCCCAGTTCCTTGGCCGCTTCCGTGCAGGTACGCAGAGTCCGGTAGGAACAGAGAGGCGCAAAGCCGCCGGGCAGATGATACTGGTGGGCATAATTGGAATCGGTAGAGGCGCCCATACCCAAAACGATCCGGCGCAAAGGAAGGTCTGCCTGCAGGGCTCCGGCGGACCCGATCCGCAAAATCGTGTCCACGCCGAAGAAGCGGTACAGCTCATAGGAATAGATTCCCATGGAAGGCATGCCCATTCCGCTGGCCATCACCGAAACCGGCGTGCCCTTATAAACCCCGGTGTAGCCCTGTATTCCCCGCACATTGTTGACCAAGCGGGGGTTTTCCATATAATTTTCGGCGATAAACCGGGCACGCAAGGGATCCCCCGGCATCAGAACGACCTTTGCAAAATCCTCCGGGGCGGCGGCAATGTGGGGTGTATATTCTTTTGACATCGTATTTGCTCCTTCCAATTTGAATTATCGGATGCTTTCCTCCCTTCCGGGATGCCGAAGCTCCGTAAAGTCCAAAATCCCTCCGGACTTCCGCAGAATATCGGCCAAAAGTGTCCTTTATTTCCTATTCTGCATTTTTTCCGCCAATTTTATGATCCGGCTGGTGCCTAACCGATCGGCGCCCAAACGCAGGAAGTCCTCGGCGTCCTCTAAGGAACCAATTCCTCCTGCCGCCTTGATCTTCAGGGAGGGTGCGCAGTAAGCCCTCATCAGTGCAATGTCCTCCTTCGTGGCTCCGCCCGTAGAAAAGCCGGTGGAGGTTTTGATATAGTCCGCTTTGGATTGGGACACCAGTTGACAAAGAAGGATTTTTTCCTCCTTTGTCAGAAGACAGGTTTCAATAATCACCTTCAAAAGCCTTCCCTCACACGCCGCCTTCACTTCGTTGATTTCCGAAAGAATTTTCTCTTCCTGTTTCTCTTTGACCCATCCCAGACGGATCACCATATCCACTTCGTCCGCCCCGTGCCGTACAGCCTCTGCCGCTTCAAAGCATTTGACCGCCGTGGAATGGGCACCGGTGGGAAAGCCGATCACCGTGCAAATGGGCAGACGGTCGCCCACATAGCTTTTGGCCTCCTTCACAAAACAGGGCGGAATGCAGACCGAGGCGGTGCCGTACCGGATTCCCTCGTCGCAGACCTGCCGTATTTCCTCAAAGGTAGCTTGGGGTGCAAGCAGGGTGTGGTCGCATTTGCTTAAAATTTCCCGGATTTCCATAGGTGAACTCCTCGTACATCGTTGCTCTTCAGAATATTGATCTTTGGAACATTGTACCATATATTTTTGGCGGAATCAAGTAAAATTCCTGCAAACGCCTGCCGCTCTGAAATATTTTGGAAGGGTGAAGCAAAATATTCCAAGTCTATTCGGCATCCGGCAATCCTTACGAAAAAGGAAGCGCCAAAGCTCCGGAACACTTTGCGAATTCAGGTTTTGGGCAATAAAGCCCTGCGGCAAAACCGCCGTTGCCGGATGCGCAAAATATTTTTTGTGGTTCCGAGAAACTGCACGGCCTTGGCCCGTGAAAGGATACGGGAGCCTCGAAAATTCACAGCATAGCCCAACAGCGTGGCTTTAACGGCGGTTCGGCGCACTCTGAATTTTTAGAGGTCCCATAAAACATAAAAAATTTCAGATAATTTCAGAAAACCGCTTGACAAAGGTTCTTTTGCGTGGTATACTTCGTATGTACACTTGAACAATGATTCAAATGAACAAATACAGGAGGGTCCCATGAGCGAAAACGAAGTCCGATACATACACCAAAAAACCTCCGGAGAGGAACAGGGCACCGGAGGAATCGAAGAACCAAAGATCCAACCCTATTTTCCTTCGGAAGAGGAAGAGCGGCTGGAAAACGAAGAACTGGTTTACGAGCTGGCCCAGCTCTACAAGGTTTTCGGCGACGAAACCCGCATCCGGATTCTGCGTGCGCTGTTGGATAAGGAAGAAGCCGTAGGCAGTCTGTCCGAGAAATTGCAGATGAGTATGTCGGCAGTCTCTCACTCTTTGCGCATTCTGAAGGGCGCCCGGCTGGTTCGTTGCCGCAGAGAGGGCAAAGCGGTATATTACAGCCTCTGTGACGACCATGTAAAAATGATGCTGCTTCTGGGCTTAGACCATGTGGCAGAATAAAAATCAGCTTCAGAAAAAATTTTTAAACAGAAACGGAGAAAAGAACCATGGTTAAAATTTTGAAAATGGAAAATCTGGACTGTGCGCACTGCGCTTCTCAAATGGAGAAAAAGATCAAAAAAATTCAGGGGGTAAACTCGGTTTCCATCAGTTTTATGGCGCAGAAAATGATCTTGGACTGCAAAGACGAGGAGGCGGAAGGCATTCTCGAAAAGGTTCGGGCGGCGGTCAGAAGCGTGGATGAAGACTGCACCGTGAAATGATTGGAACGATCCTTGGGAGGGAAAAATGAACAAAAGTCAAAAAAAGCAGTTGGGACGGATCCTTGGTGCGCTGATTCTCTTTATCGCCGCTCTGGTTTTCAATCATTCCGTAAAGCCTGTCTGGTGGCTGGGCCTTCTGATCATGGCCATTCCCTACCTGCTCATCGGATACGATGTTCTCTATAAGGCTCTGCGCCGGATCGTCCGGGGCGAGGTCTTTGATGAAAGCCTGTTGATGACCGTTGCTTCCTTAGGCGCCCTTGTGCTCTGCCTTGTGGAAAAAAATGCAGATGAAGCCCACGAAGCGGCCGCCATTATGATTTTCTATCAGGTGGGAGAGCTGTTTCAGAGTATCGCCGTAGGAAAATCCAGAAATTCCGTGTCTGCACTGCTGGACATGATGCCCGAATTCGCCAATGTGGAGGAAAACGGAGAGCTGAAACAGGTTGCGCCGGAAGAAGTGCAGGTGGGACAGATCATCACCGTCCGCCCCGGGGATCGGATTCCCTTGGACGGCGTGATTGTCGAAGGCCGTTCCGAATTGAACACGGCCTCCCTGACCGGTGAAAGTCTGCCGCAGGAGGTACATACAGGCGATGGGATCCTGTCCGGGTGCATCAATATTTCGGGAATGCTGAAAGTGAAGGTCACCAAGCCCTTTTCCGAAGGGACGGTCAGCAAAATTCTGGAGTTGGTGGAGAACGCAGGAATTCGCAAGAGCAAAAGCGAGAATTTTATTTCCTCTTTTGCAAGAGTCTATACTCCCCTCGTCACCGGAGTGGCGCTGCTGGTGGCGCTGATCCCCTCGGTGATCACCGGAATCCACAGCGGCGTCTGGAATTTCTCGGAGACCTGGTTCCCTTATGTACACGCCGCTCTCATGTTTCTGATCGTCTCCTGCCCCTGCGCTCTGGTCATCTCCGTCCCCATGTCCTTTTTCGGCGGCATCGGGGGAGCCTGCTCCAAGGGCATTCTCATCAAAGGCTCGGTTTTCGTGGAGGCGCTTTCAAAATGCAAAACTGCGGTTTTCGATAAGACCGGCACGCTGACCGAAGGTAATTTCAAGGTTCAAAGGATCTGCCCCCGGGGAATCCGAGAAGAAAAGCTGTTGCAGGTTGCCGCCTCTGCGGAACTCTACAGCACTCACCCTTTGGGTCTTGCGGTGAAGGAAGCCTGCAAAGCTCCGTTGCTTCCGGTGGAAGACTACAAAGAATTTGCCGGAATGGGCGTGGGCGGAACCATAGAGGGACAGAACATTCTTGTGGGAAATGCGAAGCTGATGGTTACAGCCGGCATCACCCCGGAGGCTCCCTCTGAAGCGGGCAGTGCTCTCTATGTTTCGATAGATGGAGCATACTCCGGGTACATTCTGGTTGCGGATGCCCTGAAGGAGGACAGCGCCGCCGCCCTTGCAGCACTGAAAAAGATGGATATTTGTACGGTGATGCTCACCGGCGACCGGAAGGAAAACGCCGAAAGAACCGCCAAAGAGCTTTCTTTGGATCGGTTCTATTCCGAATTGTTGCCCGAAGAAAAGCTGCAGATTGCCGAGGAGCTGATGGCAAAGAAGGATAAAAACAGCACCCTTTGCTTTGTGGGCGACGGCATAAACGATGCCCCGGTGCTCGCCGGTGCGGATGTGGGGATCGCTATGGGCGCCTTGGGCTCCGATGCCGCCGTGGAGGCCGCCGATGTGGTTTTGATGAACGATCGCCCTTCCGATGTGTGCAAGGCCATTGGCATCTGCCGGAAAACCATGCGCATCGTCAAGGAGAATATTGTGTTTGCTCTGGCCGTGAAATTCGGGGTGATGCTCCTCATTGGACTGACCGCCATTCTCCCGGGCCTGAATATCCTGGAAAGCTATGCCGGAGAGCTGGCTGTCTTTGCCGATGTAGGCGTTTCGGTGGTAGCCATTCTCAATGCAACAAGAGCATTGAAAAGTTAAAAACCGAAAATCGAAATTCCAAAAAAAGAGGGGGTGTTCAAAAACTCTGACCGAGTTTTTGAACACCCCGATGACTGTGGATAAATCCACGGAAGAATCCACAGAAAAATCCACCGGAATTTCTATAATATGAAGGGCAAAAGCGACCAAGATCGCATCAAAAATGCCGGAATCCCACCGGCATTTTGAGGGGCTGTAAAACAAGCAAATTCTTTTACAACCCCTTGTATTTTTGTCATTCTCCCTGCTTCGGAACTGCACCGCTCTCTGCCCCCTCCGGGTTTTCAGGAGCTTCCTTGGAATCGGAGGACCCGAAAGAAGCCTCTGACGGTCTAACAGGCTGTTCGGGCTGGATGCAGGACGGGGTCGGTTGACCATAGGTCGGGTTAGGCTGACCATAGGGTTGGTTGGGCTGACCGTAGGGCGGATTCGGCTGACCGTAGGGCTGGTTCGGCTGACCGTAAGGCGGGTTCGGCTGGCCATAGGGTTGGCCGGGCTGACCGTAGGGCTGAGCCGGTTGACCGTAGGGCGGATTCGGCTGACCGCAGGGCTGAGCCGGTTGGCCATAGGGCGGATTCGGCTGACCGTAGGGCTGAGCCGGTTGACCGTAGGGCGGATTCGGCTGACCATTGGGTGCAACCGGTCCTTCCAAGGGCTCTCCCGCCGCAATGCGCCCGATTTTTTCTCTGTTTGTCAGAAGAAATACCGCAAAGACCACCTTCATCCCGCAGGAAATCAGGCTGACCAACCCAGACAGAGGGGCAATAAAGAATGTTGTGATCCCACTGATCAACTGAAAAAACGCCAGAACAAAGCTCAGTACGCAGAAGAAATTCTCATTGGGCACATAAGGGACGCCGGAAACAACCAATCCGGAAATTTTTTTGAGAATCGTATTCATACGGATATAATAGATTAACATGAAAACCATAGCAATCAGCATAACAAGCAGGAAGACGGCAAGAATTGCCGCAATCCCTCCGGCTGTCAGATCGGCTATATCGAAGTAAACATCTCCCAATTCCTTTTCAAAAATTTCACGAATCACTCCCGCCCCTACAAAAGAAATCACTGCTCCCAGCAAGCACAGGGCCATGACTATACTGCTGCTCACGATCCCATAAACCGGGATACACCGGATCAGTCCGAAGGACGAAGGGGTTACGGCTCCCTTGGAAGCAGAGGTATACAGCGTCCAAAGACCGATGGTAGCCAACAGCTGAATTATGAAGGATACAAAAGACAGGAAACCAAAAAAAATACTCACAAATTGAAGAACCGTCATCAAAGTAGACAGAATCGCCAACGCCAGCACAAACGGTGATCCTGCAATTCCCGCCAGTGCAAGGGTATTTCCGGCGCGCCTTCCGTCGGGAGAAGGCTGACGGCAAACCGGACAGGAGGGCAACCGATCGTCAAATTCTGTAAAGCATCTTGGGCATCTCATAAAATCATTCCTCCGATATTCATTCGGAAAGGCGGACATGACCGTCCTCCTACCCCGTTTATTATAGTCCGATTGCCCGTTGTTGTCAAGTCCGCTTTTTCTTTCTATGCCGAAAACTGTTTTCTTTCCGTGTTGAAAACCAATATTTTCGGTTTCAGAAAGCAGGAAATACGGTTGACAAAAGCAGGATCCGGTGTTAAAATATCATCCGAAAGCTTATTTTTTGCCAAAACTTCCGAAAAAAGAAGGCGCAAACCGTTGCCCACAGGTAACCGGAACGGAAGTATCTGAAAGGAACTACGAATGAACATGAAAGATCGGATGCACCGGGGAGAGCTTTATCTGCCGGGGGACAGCGAAATCCTGGAAAAGCAGACTCTCTGTCTGGAGAAGCTCTATGATTTCAACGCCACCCGTCCGTCTGAAGGGGAAAAACGACAGAAGCTCTTAAAGGAGATGTTCGCCGAAATCGGTGAAAACTGCTATATTGAACCTCCTTTTCACGCCAACTGGGGCGGGGCACATGTGCATTTCGGCAACGATGTGTACGCCAATTTTAACCTGACTTTGGTCGATGACACCCATATTTATGTGGGCGATCATGTGATGTTTGCCCCGGGCGTCATTGTGGCTGCCGCCGCTCACCCGATTCTGCCCGAGCTCCGGGAGCGGGCATATCAGTACAACGCTTCGGTACACATCGGGCGCAATTGCTGGATCGGTGCCGGAGCAATCATCCTTCCGGGTATATCCATCGGTGAAAACACGGTGGTTGGCGCCGGAAGCGTGGTGACAAAGGACCTTCCCTCCAATGTGGTTGCGGTGGGAAATCCCTGCAGAGTTTTAAGACCTATCGGCGAAAAGGATTTTGAATTCTATTTCCGGGATCGGAAAATCTGCTATGAGGAACTGAAGAAAGACTGGGAAAGGTAGCCGGAGAAGCGAAAAATCTCTCCGGCTTCCCTTCCTCTGACTCTTTACTCCCCGGACTTTTCTCTCCGAACCGCTTGAAACCGCTTTAAAAAATTCAAAGCAAAAAGGACCGTGCCGCCTTCCTGCAAGCACAGCCCTTTTTTGCGTTTCCTTTGCTACCGGTCTTCTCGGAAATAGTTGTTTCCCAGACTTGCCGGCGGCTGATTTTCCTTTTTGTTGCGCACGCTGACAATAATCAGCACCAGAATCGTCACCACATAGGGGAGCATCTGGAACAGCGGAATCATCGGCATGCTCAGCTTGATTCCGAAAAAGGCATCCACATAGTTGTAAAGTACATACAGGGCTCCGAACAGATAGGAGCCGAGAATGGCAAACAGAGGCTTCCAGGTGGCAAAGATCACCAGTGCAATGGCCAGCCATCCCCGGTCGCCGAAGGCTCCGTTGGACCAGATTCCGTTGCAGTAGTCCATCACATAGTACAAGCCGCCTAACCCTGCGATCATTCCGCCGATGCAGGTTGCAAAATATTTATACTTGGTCACATTGATTCCGGCCGCATCTGCCGTTGCCGGGTTTTCGCCCACCGCACGAAGCTGCAGACCGACCTTGGTTTTCATCAGAATTACCGCCGCAATCACTGCCAGAATCACTGCCAGATACACCATGAAGCTATAGGAAAAGAAAATCTCTCCAAACCAGCCCAGCTTTTTGGCAAAGGGAAGAGGCGTCTTGAAAACCTTGGCAATCCTCGTCAAAGCAATGTAGGGAACATCGCTTTTCAACACCTTGATCAGCGATCCGCCAAAGAAGTTGCCGAAGCCCACGCCGAAGGTCGTCAGCGCCAGACCCGTAACATTCTGGTTTGCCCGAAGAGTAACCGTCAAAAAGCAATAGAGCAAGGATACCAGCAAGGAACCAAGCAGAGCCGAAAGGGTGGGAATCAGAATCGCAAGGAAGGGATTGATGTTGTTTCCGGCTGCCTCCTGATAGAGGAAGCCGCCAATCACCCCTGAAATTCCTCCCATATACATGATGCCGGGAATACCCAGATTCAAATTGCCCGATTTTTCGGTGATGATTTCACCGGTGGAACCGAAGAGCAGGGGCGTTCCCTGCAAAATAGCTCTTTGAATAAACTGAATCACAATGGCGCCGCTCATGCCTTCACCTCCTTATGTTTATGGTTCAGAACCAATTTGTACTGAATAAAGAACTCACAGCCGATGATGAAGAACAGAATGATTCCGGTCAGAATTTCGGAATAGGAGGAATTCAGCCCCAGTCTGGAAGTAACCTCCTCTGCGCCCCGATCCATGAACACCAACAGCACCGAAGCAAAAATCATGGCCAGCGGATTGAATTTTGCAAGCCAGGAAACCATGATCGCTGTGAATCCTCTGCCCTCCACCAGGTTGGAATCGATGGAGTGGGAGGTTCCCGCAACCAACAACAGCCCCGTAAGTCCGCAGATCGCACCGGAAAGAATCATCGTCCGGATGATGACCTTCTTCACATTGATTCCGATATAACGGGCGGTTTTTTCGCTTTCACCCACCACCGAAATCTCATAGCCGTGCTTGCTGTACTTCAAATAAATATAGACCAATACGGTCACTACGGCCACGATCAGAATGTTCAACAGGTACTTCTGCCCTCCGATAACGGGGAACCAGCCCTTGGTCAGCAAGGACGGTCCTACCGTATTGGAGCCGCTTTTATCCGCAATTTTCAGAAAGACCTCAACCAATTGGATCGCCACATAGTTCATCATCAGGGTAAACAGGGTTTCGTTGGTGTTCCATTGAGCCTTGAACACCGCCGGAATCACCGCCCACAGAATCCCCGCCAGAATACTGGCGGCGATCATCACCACAAACAGCAGCCATGTGGGCAGAACATCCCCCAGAAAGAACATACACATTGCCGTTGCCAATGCGGCAATCAGCGTCTGTCCTTCTGCCCCGGTGTTCCAGAAATGCATCTTGAAAGCTGGCGTCACCGCAAGAGAGATGCAGAGAAGAATAGCCACATTCTGCATCGTGCTCCAGATATAATCCTTCCCGAAAGCCCCCCGCCACATGGCGGCGTACAGTGAAAAAGGATTCTCGCCGGTAACCAGCACCGTGACCAGTGCGCAGAACACCAGCGATATAAGAATCGCTCCCAGGCGGATCGCCCAAGCCTTCCACATCGGAATCTGAGGACGCCGGATCATCCGAATAAAGGGCTCCCGCTCCTTTTTTTCATGCTTCAGAGTTTTTTTCTCTGCAGTCTCGGTCTTGTTTTCTTCACTCATTGCCCGTCTCCTCTCTCGGTTTTCGTCATCAACACTCCGATTTCCTCCTTGGAGACCGTCCGGGCATCCAGTATTCCGGTAATTTTGCCGGCCGTAATCACCATGATCCGGTCACACAGCTCCAGAAGCACATCCAGATCCTCTCCCACAAAAATCACCGCCACCCCGTTTTCCTTCTGTTGGTTCAACAGATTATAGATCATGTAGGAGGAGTTGATGTCCAGACCTCTCACCGGGTATGCCGCCATCAGAACAGTGGGGGAAAGCGCGATCTCTCTGCCCACCAGAACCTTCTGCACATTTCCTCCCGAAAGTCTGCGCACCGGGGTGTTGATTCCGGGAGTAACCACTTCCAGGCTCTCCACGATTTCCTCGGCTAAAGACTTGGGCTTTTTGCGGCTGAGAAACGCCGACCTTCCCTTCCGGTAGCTGCGGAGCATCATGTTGTCCACCAGGTCCATGTTCCCCACTAAGCCCATACCCAGCCGGTCTTCGGGAACAAAAGACAGCCGAACGCCCAGTTCCTTGATCTGCGTGGGCGTTTTATCCCGCAGATTCACATCCTCATCGGTTTTGGGATTCCTGTAGGTAATGGTGCCCTCAGACAAATGCTGCAAACCGGCAATGGCCTCCAACAGCTCCCGCTGTCCGCTGCCCGCAATGCCGGCGATACCCAGAATTTCTCCGCCTCTCGCCGTAAAGGAGATGTCGGAAAGCACCTGCACGCCCTCCATGTTGGTCAGCGACACATGCTCCACCTTCAGCCGATCCACGCAATCGTGAGGCATGGCTCTGTCAATATTCAGTGCCACCTTTTTGCCCACCATCAGCTCGGTCAGCTCGGCTTCGGTTGTTTCGCTTGTCTGAACGGTGCCCACATATTCGCCTTTTCGCAAAATCGAAACCCGGTCGGAAAGAGCCAGCACCTCGTGCATTTTATGGGTAATGATCACAATGGACTTTCCGTCCTCCCGCATCTTGCGCAGCACTGCAAACAGCCGGTCGCTCTCCTGCGGAGTCAGCACAGCGGTAGGCTCGTCCAGAATCAGAATGTCCGCTCCCCGGTAAAGCACCTTGACGATTTCCACCGTCTGCTTCTCAGAAACCGACATCTGATAGATCTTTTTGTCGGGATCGATCAGAAATCCGTATTTCTCGGAAATCTCCACGACCTTTGCTCTGGCATCCTTCTCGCTGAACTTTTTTCCGTCGTCCACGCCCAACATGATGTTTTCCGTGGCGCTGAAAACATCCACCAGCTTGAAATGCTGATGGATCATTCCGATTTTGTACCGGAACGCATCTTTGGGAGAAGCAATAATCGCTTCTTCTCCGTCAATATAGATCCTTCCGGAATCCGGGTAGTAAATCCCCGAGATCATATTCATCAATGTGGTTTTTCCGCTTCCGTTTTCACCGAGAATCGCCAGGATTTCCCCTCTGTAAACCGAAAGATTCACATTGATGTTCGCCCGAATGCTTCCAAAGCTCTTGGAGATATTCTCCAATCTGATCGCTGGTATCTGCTGTTTATCCACTTAAAACCTCCGGCAAAAAACAACATCAAGGCGGAGTACAGACTCCGCCTTGTATCGTACGGCTTTCCAATCAATATTTGGAGTTCAGGTTCTCAATACCGTCAATAATCACATCAAAGTAGGGCGCACTCCGGAATTCGGATTCCGCAAAATATCCATCCTTCACAACCTCGGTATCTGCCGTGAAGTTCTCATCGGTATTCACATCGGCCATGTAGGAGGTCAGCTTCTCGCCTTTTACCGTGATATAGTTGTCCTTGGTCACATCAAACACATGGAGCGTACCTGCCTTGAAGGAAGCAACGGCATCCTTGATGGCCTTCTCCGTACCCTCGGCTGCCACATCCAGGTTGATGCCGGACAGAACCACAGAACCCTCGGCAATACCGCCGCACCAGTCGGTATCGATGGTTGCACCGGTGTTCACGCACTTCGCCACATAGAGCATATAGGGAGCCCAGTTGATGGCGGAAGAAATCATGAAGGTGTCAGGGCAAGCGCTGTAAGTGCTTCCGTTGTAGGACACATTCGGAACACCCTTCTGCTCGCAGGCAGAGGGAGCGCCCATGGAGTCTGCGTGCTGGCTGATCAGGATGCAACCCTTGCTCATCAAAGCCTCGGCAGCCTCCTGCTCCAAGGAGGTGTCATACCAGGCACCGGTGTACTGCACCTTCATGGTCACCGTGGGGCAAACAGACTTTGCTCCAAGGTAGAAAGAGGTCATACCGGAAATCACTTCCGCATAGGTGAAGGCACCCACATACCCGATGGTAGCCGTCTCTGCAGTCACCTTGATGCCGTTGATCTCGGTTCCGTTCTTGATCATTTCGTTGATCTTCATCCCTGCAACGATGCCGGCCAGATATCTGCCTTCGTAAATGGAAGCGAAAGCGTTGTGATAGTTGGCAACACCCTCGGTGTGCGCTCTGGTGCCGGTGGCATGGCAGAACTGCACCTCGGGGAACTCCTTGGCGGCCTGGATCATGAAGGACTCATGGCCGAAGCTGTCTGCAAAAATCATCTTGCAACCGGCCTTGACCAGTTCCACAGCTGCATCGTAGCAGGCAACGGATTCGGGGATGTTCGTCTTTTTGATGACCTGTTCATCCTTCAGATTGAGCGCCTTCTTCACGGCATCCACAGCGTTGATAAAGTTCTTGTCGTATGTGGAATTCTCATCATGCAGGAAAATGAAGCCCATCTTGAAATCGTCTTTCACCGTGAAGTCCACCTTGAGTTCGGGAGCTGCCAGAGGGGATGCGCTCTCGCCCTTCTTGTCGCTGCTCTCCGAGCAAGCAACCATGGAAGCGCCGATGGAAAATACCATCAGGCAAGCCAGAACCATCGAAAGTACCTTCTTAATCATTGAAAAGTCCTCCATAAAATTTATATGTATAACAGGCACCCCTGCTATATCCTTGATCTATCGGGCAAAAACAATGCCCTGTTCGTCCATGCGGGCAATCTGCGCAAGCGATTCGACCCGACACCTGCGCCGCACCAGCTCTCCGCCGCCCTGATACAGTTTTTCAATGAGAATACCGCATCCCTGCACCTGCGCCCCTGCCTGGTCGCACAGACTCAACAGTCCCATCAGCGCACTGCCGGTGGCAAGAAAATCGTCAATAATCAGAATCCGGTCCCCGGCCTTCAGATACTCGGCAGAGACCACCACCGTGTTCCTGTTTCCATGGGTGAAGGAATCCACACCTGCCGCATACAGCTCCGAACCGATATTGCTGCTCTTCGACTTCTTGGCAAAGACCACCGGAACCCCGAAATGCCGGGCGGTCAGGCAGGCGATACCGATGCCCGAGGCTTCGATGGTGAGAATCTTTGTGATATGCGCCTCCTTGAACAGCCGGTAGAATTCCTCCCCCAGTCTGTCAAGAAAGGGCACATCCATCTGATGATTCACAAAGGAATCCACCTTCAGAACCTTCCCGCCCTCCAAGATCCTGCCGTCTTTCAAAATCCGGTCTTCCAACAGCTTCATGCGCCCGATCCTCCCAAAAAGTAAAAACAAAAAAGAGCGTTCCTATCGAACACTCCGACAAAAAGCGACAAAGGAGATGTCCCGAACCTCCTCTGTGCTCTTTATCGATAGTCCGATCATTTACGGCGACCGGGTAGAAACTTCAAAACCATATCATCTGATTTATATCGACAATCCATATCTTCACCTGATGCTCACATTGTACACCTATCCGTCGCTTTTGTCAAGTAGTTTTTCCGACAACATTTCCGAATTTTTTTCCTGTTTTTGTGCAGAACGACCAAATTCCTTCTTTCCTCAAAAAGAGGCTTGACAAAACCGATTTCTCACAGTATAATTACACTGTAGAACAAGAACGATTCCTATTCTTAATTCGGTGAGTGTCATGACCAAACAAAGACGATTGATGCATGAAATCCTATTTACACCTCCTTCCCACATGACGGCTGAAGAGATCTATCGGGAGGCCAAAAAAGTCTGTCCCGGAATTTCCTTGGGTACCGTTTACCGGAACCTGAAATTGATGACAGAAGAAGGAGAAATCAAACGCATTCCCATCGTAGACGGTCCCGACCGATACGACCGTACCGTTACGCCCCACGACCACCTTCTCTGCAAGGTCTGTCAGCGGATTTATGACCTCCCGACCTTCGATCTGAAAAAGGAATTGTTTTTAAAAGTCGGTGTGGAGGTTGACTCTTATGAGCTGACCGTCCGGTATGTCTGCCCCGCATGCAGAGATTCCGGAAGAGAATAAAGGGTGTCCCTAAATATTCAAGGCGTGTTCAAAGAGCGGTTTTGCCGAAGAACGAGGGGCAAAAGCACAAGAACTCTTTGTATATTTCGGGGTTTCACCGCAAGGTTCTGCGGCCATGCGGCGATGCCGGCCGTGCGGAAAATTTTCAGAGGTGCCCAAAATAAATTTTACACATAAAAAGGAGAAGAGAATTATGAAAAAATGGAGATGTACCGTCTGCGGAGAGATCGTGGAGAGCGAGACCTGTCCTACCCAATGCCCCCTGTGCAAGGCCCCCGGTGAAAAGTTTGTGGAGGTACAGGAAGAAGCAATGTCCTGGGCCGCCGAGCATGTAGTGGGCGTTGCCAAGGGAACCGATCCCCGGATCATTGAAGGACTGCACGCAAACTTCAACGGAGAATGCAGCGAAGTGGGTATGTATCTCGCTATGTCCAGAGTTGCCGCAAGAGAAGGCTATCCTGAAATTGCCGAGTACTGGAAGACTGCCGCCTTTGAAGAAGCCGAGCATGCCGCCAAGTTTGCCGAGTTGTTGGGCGAAGTTCTGACCGACAGCACCAAAAAGAACCTGGAGATGCGGGTCGCCGCGGAAAACGGCGCAACGGCAGGTAAGGTGGAATTGGCCAAGCTGGCAAAAGAGCTGAATCTGGACGCCATTCACGACACCGTTCACGAGATGGCAAGAGACGAAGCCAGACACGGCAAGGCATTTGCAGGACTGCTCAAGAGATATTTCAACGATTGAGGCCTGTTCATGGAAAATTACACCATTTGCAACTGCAAAAAGGTAACCTACGCCGATGTGGAAAAGGCTCTGCACGACTCCGTCCGCATGGAGGATGTGGAGACGCTCTTCAAGAGCGTGCAGGAGATCACGCACTGCTCTACCGGCTGCGGCGGATGCCATCAGAAAATTCTGGATGCCATTTCGGAAATTATGATGAGTAAATAAAGAGGGAAACAATACAATGAAAAAATACACCTGCCCCTGCGGCTATGTTTATGACGAGGCTTTAGGCGATCCCGAAAACGGCATTCCTGCCGGAACCAAGTGGGAGGATTTGCCGGAAGATTGGACCTGCCCCGTCTGCGGTCTTGGCAAAGAGCTGTTTGAAGAAGCCTGAAACAAGGCTTTTGCAAAAGAAAAACAAAGAAACGGAACCGTCTGCTTCCTGGGACGGTTCCGTTTTTTGTATTCCGCCCGTTTTGTCAACCTTCAGTTGCCAAAATGCCTCCTATAGGGTGCTTGCATTCGGAAGGAAAGACTGATACAATGATAGCAACGGAAGGAGATGTCCTATGCATATTTTCATTCTTGGGAGTTTGAACACCGATTTTGTCCTATCCTGCACTCGGTATCCGGAAGACGGAGAAACGGTAAAAGGACAGGATTTCTTCGTCAACAGCGGCGGCAAGGGGGCCAATCAGGCCATTGCCTGCGCACGGTTGGGCGGGGAGGTTTCCATGTGCGGCCGAATCGGAAAAGATCCGTACGGCACAGAACTGAAAAACAATCTTGCCTTATCCGGAGTGAATGTGGAATGCATAAAAAGCACCGACGGTTGCATGACCGGGAGCGCTCTCATCACTCTGTGCGGTCAGAATAACCGGATCATTGTTTCCGGCGGCGCCAACATGACCGTTTCCAAAAAGGATGTAGATGATTTTCTTTGTTCCGCCAAAAGAGGCGATTTGTTCCTTGGTCAGTTGGAAATTCCTGTGGAAACCGTCGGATATGCCTTACAAGTATCCAAAAGCAAGGGCATGACTACACTTCTGAATCCGGCTCCGGCTGACAGCACGATTCTTCCCTTTCTCCGATACACCGATATACTTCTTCCGAACGAAACCGAACTTTCCCTGCTCGGAGGAGAGGAAAAGCTTCTGGAGGCCGGCACACAAACGCTGGTTGTAACATTGGGAGGAAAAGGCTACAAAATCGTTTCAAAGAAAAAACGCACAGCCTTTCCCTGCCCTTCGGTCAAGGTCGTGGATACAACAGCGGCCGGGGACACCTTCTGCGGTGCTTTGTGCACCATGCTTTCCAAGGGGAAAAACCTTGAAGAAAGTTGTCGTTTTGCGTCAGTTGCCGCTTCGCTCTCCTGCACCAGAAAGGGAGCCTCCGCTTCCGTGCCTACTCTGGAAGAAGTGCTTTCTTTTACAAAACAAATTCTTATATGAAAGGAAACCGATAATCATGCTCAGCGAAAAATTGTATCAATGCCGCATCCACAAAAAAATGTCCTTGGATACCCTTGCAGACAAGCTGGGAGTTTCCAGGCAGGCCGTTCAGAAATGGGAATCCGGGGTAACCAAACCGACCATTGAGAATCTGCTGGCGCTTTCGGAAATTTTCAATGTAAGTCTGGACTATCTTTGCGGAAACTACCGTCTGATGCACGAGGAAGGCTTTCGGATGGGCTATGAGATCACCCCTTCCTTTGAAAAACAGCCCACTTGGGAATGCTATTCCAAGGAGCTGGAGGTGGAATACCGTCAATCGGTGGAGGAAGGAAAGGATATCGAAGCCTTCAAGGAGCTTTTTTCAGAGGTTTCCTCTCTGCCGGACGGAAAATACAAGGACAAAATCGCCGATGTTCTTTTTGAGATCGTAACGCAAGCGCCGCAAAGGGCCGATTATAAATACACAGAGCCCTCCGATTTGGGACGGATCCGTCAGTTCACCAAGCCTTATGACCTTCCGATGCCGCTTCCTGATGACGACATTCTTCTGGACAAAATTCTCGGGGGCTGGCTTGGAAGAGTCTGCGGATGCTTCCTCGGAAAACCGGTGGAAGGCATTATGGAACCGGAATTGAGAAAAATCCTGAAAAGAACCGGAAATTACCCGATGCACCGGTACATCGACAAGGAAGAATGCACCGAGGAAGTCATGGACGGGCTGAACTGGAACATCGCCGCCTGCGCCTATCCCCGGGATTACGGAAAGATGCCCTGCGATGACGATACCAACTACACCATCATGGGCTACAAGATCATTGAGCGGTACGGTAAAGACTTCACCGCCGAAAATGTTGCCTCCATGTGGCTGGCAACTCAGGTCAAAAACGCCTACTGCACGGCAGAGCGGGTCGCTTACCGGAACTTTGTCAACGGATATCTGCCCCCCGAATCTGCAGAGTACAAGAATCCCTACAGAGAGTGGATCGGCGCTCAGATCAGAGGCGATTTCTTCGGCTACTTCAACCCCTGCAATCCCCGCATGGCGGCTGAAATGGCACATCGGGACGCTTCGATCTCCCACATCAAAAACGGTATCTACGGCGAAATGTTTGTCAGTGCCATGATTGCCGCCGCTTTTTCCACCAAGAACCCCGAGGAAGTGATTCGTTGCGGTATGGCTGAAATTCCGTCCACATCCAGACTTTATGAAGCGATCGAAAAGGTTTTGGAGGGCTACAACAGCGGTACGAGCGAAAAGGACCTTTTTGAGGATCTCCACAAAAGATGGAATGAGCAGAGCTCTCACGACTGGTGTCACACTATCTCCAATGCCGAAATCGTCGCTGCCTGCCTGCTTTACGGCCAAAAGGATTATGCCCGCTCGGTGGGCATGGCGGTGGAACAGGGCTTTGACACCGACTGCAACGGTGCGACCGTCGGTTCGATCCTCGGTGTGATGCTGGGCGGAAAAGCGCTACCCGAAGAATTCACCGGCCGTGTATGCGACACCCTCTGCTCCAACATTTCGGGATACAGCTGCGTTTCCATCACGGATATGGCCAAGAAAACTCTGGCCCTTATGAAAAAAACCACCTGATTATATAAGTAAGGAGGATTCCAAGATGAAAAAATCCTACAGACTTGCGGCGCTTGCCTTTTCTGCGTTACTGCTGGCCGGCTGTTCAAGCGGTACTTCCGACACGAAGAGTCCGGACTCTCCGACGATTTCTACGGGTAGCCAAACCACGGTTTCCGAAGGTTCCGCCTCCGGAAGCAGTACCCCTTCCGGAGACAACACCACGCCGGCAACGCCTGCTTCCTCTCCTATCCCCACACCGACCTCCCCCCTGCCGAAGCAGACCGTCCGTCTGACGGCAAGCGAACTGGAAGACAAAATAAAAGGCGGCTGGATCGGGCAAATGGTGGGCGTAGCCTGGGGCGCATCCACGGAGTTCTGCTACAGAGGAACGATGATTCCCGAAAGCAAAGTGCCGGCATGGAGCCCCGAAATGATCAACAGTGCTTTCGATCAGGATGATTTGTATGTGGAGATTCCCTTTATTGAAACCATGATCAAAAAAGGGGCTTTCTGCAAGCCGGAGGATATGCCACAACCTTTCGGAAAACCACCTTCGCAGCCTGGCACGCCAACGGCCGAGCAAGGGAAAATCTGAGAAACGGAATCGGGTATCCCGATTCAGGCAGTTATCTTTACAACTACCACTGCGACGATATCGACTGGCAGATTGAATGCGATTTTTTAGGACAGATCTATCCCGGACTTGTGAACGAAGCGGCGGCAAGAGCTTTTGAATTGGGGCACATCATGAATTACGGCGACGGGGTGTACGGCGGTGTCTTCGTGACCGCCCTGCATTCTGCGGCCTTTACGGCAGAATCCGTGGAGGAGCTTTGCAGGACCGGAACCGAAATCATTCCGGAGGGCACCAAATTCCGGATGCTTCTGGAGGATGTCTGGGCAAGCTACCGGGCAGGCGATTCCTTTGCGCTCTGCTGGCAGAAAATCGAGAACAAATGGGGAAACGACGACCGCTGTCCGGAATTGTGCGGTCACGGAAACATTGATGCCAAGCTGAATTCCGGCTATGTTCTGATGGGTCTGCTGTACGGCAAGGGCGATTTCAAGGATTCTACCCTCCTTTCCATGCGTTGCGGACAGGACAGCGACTGTAACCCCTCCACCGTTGCCGCCATTCTGGGCAATTTCTACGGTGCGGAAAAGCTGGAGGATGTCTACAAATCGGCTCTGAAGGAAACAGGAAGGTTTGTCACCACCCGCTACACCTTCAAAAAGACCATAGAGGACAACTGCAAACTGGCCGAAGAAGTACTTGCAGAATACGGCGCAGAGAAGAATGAGGACGGCTGGGTCTACACCGTCGAGAAGGAGCTGAAAGAAGTTCCTTATGAGCAATGGGAAAAAGGACTGTATGCGGAATTCTCGGTGAAAACAAATCCGAACGGCAGTGTGTCGGCTTCCCTGTTCACCTACGGCACACCCCACGAGGTCGTGAAAACCTCCTTCGATATGGGAGACGGAAGAGTGCTTGACAGCGTCCCCGCAGAATACTTCTACGAAAAGCCGGGCACCTATACTGTAAAGCTCACAGCCGTGGACTCTGAAGGCGAAAAGGTGGAGCTCTCAAGGGAAGTGGCGGTCAGCGTCGGCAAAGCAAGCACGCAAACGATCATTTGCAGTGTCACCGCTCCCACAGGCGGCGGTTCCAAGAACATCGGAGTTATTTGCGACGGTGTGGTTCCCAATGCTTCCTCCGCCAACGATTCCATGCAATATGACACCTTCATTTATACGGAGGAGAATTACCGGCGCTCTGTCTACATCGGTTATGTTTATAAACAAGAAAAGCAAATCTCCACGGTGAGCTTCACGGAAGGAAACCACTTCGGAAACGGCGGCTGGTTTGCAGACGGCACTCTTTCCGTGGAAGTGCTCAAGGATGGCGTCTGGCAGAAAGCGGAAGCAACCGTTTCTCCGGCATATCCCAATGGAAACGCTCTGTCTTCCTTCGGAAAGGGCTATGAAACCTATGTCTTCACGCTGAAAACGCCCGGTTCCTTCTCCGGAGTGCGCCTGATCGGCATCGCCGGTGGCGGTGTCAGGGGCGGATTCATCAGTTGCAGCGAACTGGCAGTAAGCTGAACCGGATTTTTCAGACTCATTTCAAAAAGAATGTAAAAAAAGGCAGGCATACTCCGAGAGTATGCCTGTCTTTTTGAAAAGGTAAACATTTCGGTAACCACCGAAAGCAAAAATTACCACAATCTTCTTTTTGCAACAGCACCGCTGTCTCAACTGTTGTTTCATTAGGCGGGGAAATCCCGGTTACTGACTCACCATTATATGAAACAGGGAATTGGAAATGAATGGTCTGAACATAAACCGTCTGGCTGTCGTTCTCTGTAAATCTCTATGCTTTCAATAAATGCCTGCATATTGTTTCTGCAATTACCAAATGTCCCTTGGCATTTGGATGCAAATTATCAATTGAACCGCTGTTATGGAAGTATTGATCGGCACACTCTTTGTCATTTGGGTTTAGACCGGTGAGTGTATGTAAATCTATAACTTCAATATCAAACAATTCGCCTGCTTCTTTGATGGCATCCACATAATCGGTTAAATACAAACCAATGGAATTCGCTTGCAGGTCAGTAGGCTGAGAATCAAAGATTCCTCTACGAATAGGTGTCAAAAGATAAATTTTCTTATTCGGGAAATGATCCTTCAAATATTGAAGCATAACAGACAATGCACCTTTGAATGTGTTTTTATCTTTTGATTCAAAAGTTCCCATGGGGCATCCGCGATTAAAGTCATTCGTTCCGCCAAAAACGAAAACCATATCTGAATCCTTGTCAACGGTTTCTACTCTCTCAACCATACAATAATAGTGTAATGATGCATCCAATGTATAGGTTGAGATACACGAACCATTCGCACCAAAATTCCTTGCTTCTATACCGCACAATTCCGCCAAGTATTCGTGATAGGTCTTCGTGGTATTTATACCCTCTGTGATACTATCGCCTAAAAAACTACATTTCAACTTTTCTTTATAAATCCTGAATTTACTCAAAGCATCCGTTTTCAAACCATCGGTCATTGGTCTGTTATCTGTAAATTTGCCGGCAATTCTTCTTTTGGCGTCGGTTTCCATTACCGTCTGCTGATTGTTGCTAAGATTCAAATTGCCGATAGTATGGTCGTTGATTGTTTCCCTGCTCAAAAGAACAACCGTCTCCACATGCCCCGTCCGGGGGAACATATCCACCGGCTGGACATCGCCCAAGAGCCAGCTGCGCATTTGGAAACGCTTCAAATCTCTTGCAAGCGTGGCGGGATCGCAGGAAACATAGATGATCTTGCGAAAGGCACGGGCACTCAGCGACTCGATCAGCTCCTCCTCCAAGCCCTTTCTCGGTGGGTCCACCACCACCAGGTCCGCCTCGTTGACCGCCGGGTGATTGGCATCTCCCAAGAAGAACCGGGCGTTGGGAATGCCGTTCCGCAGGGCGTTTTTCTTGGCATTTTCCACCGCTTCCGGCACCACTTCCACGCCCACCAGCTCCGCTCCCGGTACATCCTTGCACAAACACAGGCCAATCGTTCCGATTCCGCAGAACAGGTCCACCACCTTTTGTCCCTCCCGAAGGTCTGCCCTTTTCTGAACCTCCTTATAGAGAAGCTCTGCCCCTTCCCGGTTCACCTGGTAAAAGGAGGCGGGAGACATCTCAAAATCGCAGGAGAGAAGCCGATCCGTAAGAACCCCTTTTCCCCAAAGCAGCCGGAAGGTCTTTCCCAAGATCACATTGTTCTTTTCCTGATTCACATTCAGAAGCAGCCCCGTGAACCCCGGATGTCTTTTTTTCAGTTCTTCTGCCAGCTCTTGACCCAGAGGAAACTCTTCTCCGTTGACCACCAGAGTGAGAAGCATCTCGCTTCCGTCGCCGTTGGTACGCAGATAAACATGGCGCAGAAGCCCCTTTCCCCTTTCCTCGTCATAGCCCTCCACCCGGTTTTCCTTAAAGAATCGGGCCGCATCGGCAAGAAGAGCCTCTGCCTTTGACGGATGGAGCAGACAGCCCCGGTTGGGAACAATGCGGTGAGAATGGGCGGCATAGTAACCCAACTGCCCGTCCCTGTAGGGATACTGAATCTTGTTCCGGTATCCTGCGGTCTTCCCGGTGGACAATACCGGCAGGACCGAAAGCTCTGCCAACCCCTCCTTGCGCAGAAAGCCTTTGACAAATTCCCTTTTCAGTTTCAGCTCTTCGGCATAGCCGATATGGCAGAAGGAACAGCCGCCGCACTGAGGAAAGGCCGTGCAGGCAGAGGGAATGCGCATTTTTGAAGGACAAAGCAGTTCTTCCTTCCGCCCCACAAAATAGTTTCCCCCATCCTTGATGATTCTGACCTTCCACTCTTCCCCCGGCACCGTATCGCTGACAAACACCACCTTGCCGTCCACATGCCCCAGTCCGTAGCCCAGGCTGTTCATGTCGGAGATCCGTACCGTTGCCCATTCGTTCTTCTTCATGAAGTTCCCCTCTTTATTCAAAACCGCCACCGTGAGAAGCCATGGTGGCGGTTTCTTATTTGATACTGCTCAACAGTCTCTTACTCCTGGTCTCTGATCTCCACATCCACATGTTTTCCGGCTCCGCCAGCGGCGGCCTTCATCACCAACCGGATGGCTTTGGCGATTTTGCCGTGTTTGCCGATGACCTTGCCCATGTCTCCAGGTGCGACAGTCAGAACCAGGACCAACTCGTTGCCTCGCCCCGTTTCCGTGACCTGCACTTCCTCAGGCTTATCCACGATACTGCACACGATGTCGGTCAATACCTTCTTCAGTTCCATCTCCGCCCTCACTTTCAGAAGAGGCTCAGAGAATCTCACTCTTCTTCAGCAGAGACTTCACCGTTTCCGTGGGCTGTGCGCCGTTGGTCAGCCAGGTCTTGGCCTTCTCGGCATCAATTTTGATCTCTGCCGGGTTGGTCATCGGATTGTAGTATCCGATCTCCTCGATGAAACGACCGTCTCTGGGGCTTCTGGAATCGGCCACCACCACACGGTAAAAGGGTGCCTTCTTCTGACCCATTCTTCTCAATCTGATTTTTACTGCCATTGTTGTATTCCTCCGAATTATTTTGTTTTAATTTATTTCAAAGCCTTATCGCTCTTTGAATCTCTCATCTGAAATTTTTGCCCAGTCTTTTCTGGAGCCGTTTGCCGTTTTTGCTTCCGGTCAGCTCCTTCATCAGCCGTCTGGTGTCCTCAAACTGTTTAATCAAACGGTTCACATCCTGCACCTGCACTCCAGCTCCTGCGGCGATCCTCTTGCGGCGGCCGGCGTTCAGAATTTCCGGCTTGTGCCGCTCTGCCGGAGTCATGGACAGAATGATGGCCTTCATCCGCTCGATCTGCCGCTCGTCCACATGAACATCCTTCATCTTTGAGCCCAATCCGGGAAGCATACCGAGAATATTCTCAAGGGAGCCCATCTTCTTGATCTGCCGGAACTGCTCTAAGTAGTCCTCCAGATCAAAGGTCTGCTCTCTCAGTTTCTTCTCCAATGCTTCCGCCTGTTTGTCGTCGTAGGCCGCTTCCGCCCGTTCGATCAGCGACAGCACATCGCCCATGCCGAGGATCCTGGAAGCCATCCGATCGGGATAGAAGGGCTCAATGGCATCCAACTTTTCTCCGGTGCCAATGAATTTGATGGGCTTTCCGGTCACATATTTTACCGAAAGCGCCGCACCGCCCCGGGTATCGCCGTCCATCTTACTCATGATGACGCCGGTGATGTCCAAAAGGTCATTGAAGGACTTGGCCACATTCACCGCATCCTGGCCGAGCATGGCATCCACCACCAGAAGAATTTCCGTGGGGTGAGTCGCATCCTTGATGTCCTTGATCTCCTGCATCATGCTTTCATCGATGTGCAGCCGTCCTGCCGTATCGATGAAAACCATATCGTGCGCATAGCGCTCTGCGTGCTCCAAGGCTTTTCGGGCAATCTCCACCGGAGGTGTGCCCTGAGGCATGGTAAACACCGGGATGCCCAACTGTTCGCCCACCACCTGCAACTGCCTGATGGCCGCCGGACGGTAAATATCGCAGGCAACCAACAGCGGTCTTTTGCCCTTTTGCTTGTACAGTCCTGCCAGTTTTCCGCAGTTGGTGGTTTTTCCTGCACCCTGCAGTCCCGCCATCAGAACGACGGTTGGGGGCTTGGACGAAATCTGCAATTTGGATACGCTTCCGCCCATCAGCCGGGTCAGTTCCTCGTTGACGATCTTCACAATGTGCTGTGTGGGCGTCAGGCTTTCCAGCACCTCCGCACCCACGCAACGCTCCGACACCGTGGCCATAAACTCCTTGACCACCTTGAAGTTCACATCGGCTTCCAAAAGCGCAAGCTTGATCTCCCGCATTCCTTCCTTGACATCGCTTTCGGTCAGCTTGCCTTTGCCCTTGAACTTTTTGAATGCGTTCTCCAACTTGTCTGCTAAACTCTGAAACATTCTTTTCGATGTTCCTTTCCCCGAAGACCTGGCTCAAAGCGCTTCGTCTTCGGCATTCTGCTCTCCAAGGAGTCCCCCGATCAACTGCGGGAGCGCACCCAGATCGACTCCTTCTCCCCGCAACCGGTCCATTTCGGAAACGATCTCCCGCTTCCGTTCCTCTTCCTCCTGCTGTCTTTTCAACAGCCCTAACCGCTCCTCATACAAAAGAAGCTGTTCTTCCGCCTTTTTCAGTGCCTCTCTTACACCTTGTCTGGTGATGCCGCATTCCTCCGACACCTCTGACAGAGACAGATCGTCGTTGTAGTAAAGATCCAGAATCTCCCGTTGCCGTCCGGTCAAAAGTCCCCCATACAAATCCGAAAGCATTCCGATGAGAAAATTCTTTTCCGGCGCGGTGCTCATGGCTCTTCTCCCTGTAAAGCAAAACACTTTACAGCAGTGTACCACAATCTCCTTCGCCTGTCAATACCATTTTCAAAAATATTTTTCTTTTCAGGAAAAATTCAAGAGTCTTTCCGTTCCGGAAAGAACCCCCGTTGCTCCTACGAGCCTTTTTTTCCTCCGGACCCGGAAGAAGGAGCCTTTCTATGGGTTTTTCTTCTGAAAAACCAGGCTCTGCAGCCGATCCCTGCACCGAGGATCAGCGCCGGAAGCGGTAAAGAGAGCAACAGCGCAGAGAAGCCGACTCCCGAAACATCGAAAAGTCCGCCGAAAGCAGAGCTCCGGTTGCAGAAGAACAGGAACACCAAAAGAACAACGCTGTACAGGATATAGGCTCCCGAAGGAGAAAGTTCCTTAAACACCGGCTCTCTGCTTCTCAAAAGCAGGGTCAAGGTTCCCCATTGGAGCAGCAATGCGGTGGTAAAACACCAGCCCCGCAGGGCTTGTTCGGGGAGGATTCCGTTTTCCGTGAAAATTCTGCCGCAAAGGGCGGTCAGTCCGCCCAGCACCATGCCAAAGGCAAGCAGCGGCAACAGCTGTCCCATGCTTTTTGCCCGTATGCTCCGGTTTTTCAGAATTCTCTTGCCGGGCCGTTCAAACGCCGCCACAAACACGGCAAACAAGTCGAAAATCAAACCGGCCGTCAGCATCTGGACCGGACTGCAATACTCCCCCGCCCTGCCCATCAGCAACAGGGTCAGCCGCATACCGCAGGACACGGCTAAATAACAGAGAAGCGTGCGCAGATTGGCATAGACCGAGGCGGCGATGTCCAGAGTCCGGGCCATAGAATTGATCCCGCCGTTCCCCGTCCGATCGCTCTCAGGCAGAATTCCGTCGGAAATATGGTTCAAGGCCTGACAGCCTACCTGGGCACCCGGATGCTTGCTCCACAACGGGTCCCGCAGTTCTTCGTTTTTCCGTTTGCCGTCCTCCTTGGAAAAGCCCACATCGGCGGCATACATGGGATAGGCTCCCTCCAGCTCCCTTGCATAAAGGGCCACGCAAAGACCGCAGTCCTCCTCCAAGCAATCGATCGTCTGCTTCAACTGGGCCGCACTGAAGCCCTCAAACAACCGATAGCCGCCCACATTCAGCCGGAACATTTCCTTTCCCATCCGGGGAAGGGCCGACGACGAAATACACTGCTCCTCCTTCTGAATAAGGCCCACGCTTCCGGCCAAATACCGGTTGGCCAAGCTCTCCCTTTCGCTGTAGGCAAGCACCCGGATGCCTGCCTCCTGCAAACGCCGCACCTGCTTGGCGGCTCCCGGCAACAGGGGGCGTTCCAAGGATAAAAAGCCCTCAAAGATCAGGTCCGACTGACAGTCCACAATGCGCATCAGGGAATTGTAGCGACTGACCTTGGTGGCCACCGCCACCGGTTGCCCGTTGTTTTTTACCAGATCCAACGCCATATTCCGCAATTCATTCAATGCGTAGGCGTCCATGTCAAAGACCTTCCCCTCCGAATAGTATCCGGTACAGTGCGAGAGCACTTCCTCCGGTCTTCCCCGGAGGATCACCACATCCTGCCCTTTGGTATGTACCAGTGTGGTTTCAAAAAGGCTCCCGTTCTCCCCGGCCTCCCGGTGGTCGAAGATCGGATACTCCTCCTCCAGGCGTCGGTCGTAAATGCCGAAACGCTCTCCTGCCCGGAGAATGGCCTCCTGCTCCTTGGAATAAATATTTTCGCTTTCCTCGTTTTTCAGAATCAGCCGGGTGGCCCCGTAAAGTCCTGTGGAAATCAGTCCGTAGCGCAGAATCCGCAAGGCGGCGGGCCTGGGCTGCCAGCCGGTTCCGTCTCCGTCCGACGAAGGCCCTTGGTCCTTCCCGTTTTTTTCCTTTTCTTTTTTCTTGGATTCTTTTCCTCTGAAAGACCGGGAAGCGGAATCTTTCGGTTCTTCGGGAATCTTAGAAAGGGTACTTCCGTCGTAAATCGCCGAAACACGGGTGTTCTCCCCGCAGAAAAAGCTGTCTAACGGCAACAAAAGACAGTCGGTCTTTCGCAGAACCGCCAGAGACATGGGATTTTTCAGAAATACAGTCCCTTCCTGTTCACCCTTCCGCCCCAAAGCCGAGCGCACGCCCACTGCCACCAGAATGTAGGCAAAAGCACTGTACAATTCGGGCATCACCGCCACGGCAAAGGCCAGAGAGGTGAGAAACACCTCAATCAGTGCCCCTCCCTGCAAAAGCTCCAGAAGGGTCAGTACAAACACCGGAATGAGCGCAATGACCCCCAAAACCGAGCTCAGCTTTTTCAGCCGGCCGATCACATCCAACCGATGACAGGCGGCAATGGGCTTGTTCTTTCCCAACCGGCAAACAAGCGTATCTTCTCCTGTCCGAACCGCAGCAGCCCTTGCTCTTCCACCGGTGACGACGGTGGAGGCGTAGACCATATTCTTTGCTTCGTCCGGCGAAAGCTTTCCGACCTTCCGGAACTCCCCGTCCTTTTCGATTGCCCGGTCGGTTGGGAACAGATTTCCCTCCAGAACCGTCAGCCGGTCGGTTTCCAAGAGCCGGGCATCGCAGGGCACAATGTCCCCGTAGGACAGCATCAAAATGTCCCCCTGCACCACCGATTCCGCCGGAATCACCGTCAGCTTTCCGTTCCGCAGAACCTTGGCGGTGGGTTGGGCCCGGTAGCCCAAATCTTCCAGAGTTTTCTGAGAGCGGACATAGGCAAAAATGGCGACCGCATAGTTGCATAAGAGCAGAAGCAACAGCATCAATGCCCCCATGTCCCTGGAGAAAATCAGCGCCAGCGCCGCCAAGGCCAGCATCAGAATGGCCGAAAGATCGGTCAGAACGCCCAGCAGATACCCGCGGATGGGCGCCTTCTGCACCGGATTCACCACATTCTTTCCGTCGGTTTTCAGCCGCAGGGCCGCTTCCTTTTTCGTCAACCCCTTTTCCTTGTCTGTGTGGAGAAGCTCCAGCAGTTCCTTCTCCGGTAGGTCGTACCATCTGTATTTCATCGCTTCTCCTTTCCCTTCGGTGTTTTCAGAGAGCGTAGATCTGCAATCCGCCCTCTCCTTCGTCCAAAGCAATCTGCACCACCGAAATCTGCCGGTCATACGCACCGATGATCTTGGAGGCGATCACATCCTCAATGTTCTTCTGGATATACCGACGCATATTCCGGGCGCCGTACTTTTCGGAATAGGAATTCTTGGCTATATACTCTTCCTCTTTTTCGCTCCAGCGCAATTCGATGCCCTTCTCCTTCAGCACATCGCTCAACTGTCCCAGCATGATGGCAACGATCCTTCGGAAATCCTCCACACTCAGCTGCCGGAAGGTGATGACCTCGTCCACCCGGTTGAGAAATTCGGGACGGAGGAACTGTTCCAGGGCCTTGGCGGTTTTTTCGCTTTCCTGCTCCGCCCTGCTTCTGCCAAAGCCCATCTGGTTGGTAGCATAAGTGGAACCGGCGTTGGTGGTCATCACGATCACGGTGTTTTCAAAATTCACCTGTCTGCCCTGAGCGTCGGTCACTCTGCCGTCGTCTAAAATCTGCAAGAGAATGTTGAGCACATCCGGATGGGCCTTTTCGATTTCGTCAAACAGCACCACCGAATAGGGCTTGCGCCGGATTTTCTCGGTCAGCTGACCGGCATCGTCGTAGCCCACATATCCGGGAGGCGCTCCGATAATCCTCGATACCGAATGCTTCTCCATGAATTCGGTCATATCCAGCCGGATCAGCGTTTCGGGCGAGTCAAAAAGCTCGTTTGCCAGTGTTTTCACCAGTTCGGTCTTTCCCACGCCTGTGGGACCGGCAAAGATGAAGGATACCGGTTTCTTCTTGTAGGAAATTCCGGCACGGCTTCGCTTGATGGCACGCACCACGGCGTCCACCGCTTCGTCCTGCCCCACGATCTTTTTCTTGATCCGGGCACCCAGCTGGTCGATCTTTTCATACTCCATTTCGGTGATGCTGGAGGCGGGGATCCCCGTCCAGAGCTCGATCACCCGGGCCAATTCCTCTGTAGACAGCACCACCTTGTCCTGTTCTGCCTGCAAAGTATTCAACTGTTCGCCCAAAGTGAGCTGTTTTTGTTTGTTTTCGGCCAAGGCCCTGTATTTTTCTTCGGTTTCCTTTTCCCCGTCTGCGCTTTGCGATTCGATCTCTTCCCGTTCCTTTTCGAGCTTGTGCAGGTTCTCCTCGGTTTCCTCCAGGTCCTTCAGGCAGGGAGAATGAATCGCAAGGAACGCCCCTGCCTCGTCCAGCAGGTCGATTGCCTTGTCGGGCAGATACCGGTCTGTAATATACCGCTCAGACAGAGTGACCGCCCGCATAAGAACCGAATCGGGAATGCGGATCCGATGGAAATTTTCGTACCGATCCTTGATGCCCTTCAGAATCTCATAGGTCGCCTGAACGCTGGGCTCCTCCACGATGACCGGCTGGAAGCGGCGCTCCAATGCCGCATCCTTTTCGATATACTTCCGGTATTCGGCAAGGGTCGTGGCACCGATCACCTGAATTTCTCCCCGGCTGAGGGCCGGCTTCAGGATGTTGGCGGCGTTCATGCCTCCCTCGGCATCCCCCGCACCCACAATGGTGTGCACCTCGTCAATAACCAGAATTACATTGCCCAAGGCCCGCACTTCGTCGATCAATCCTTTGATTCTCGACTCAAACTGTCCTCGGAACTGGGTGCCGGCCACAAGGGCGGTCAGATCCAGAAGCTGAACCTCCTTATTCTTCAGCTTGTAGGGCACCTCCCCCGCCACGATCCGCTGAGCAAGAGCTTCGGCAATGGCCGTTTTGCCCACACCCGGTTCACCGATCAGACAGGGATTGTTCTTCTGATGGCGGCAGAGAATCTCCACAAGACGGGCAAACTCCCGGTCTCTGCCGATGATCCTACCCAATTCCCCCTTCCGGGCTTTATCGGTCAGATCTCTGCAGTACAACGGCAGATACTGCCGCTTCTTATCCTCTTTCCTTTTCTTCTTGTCGGCGGCCGCTCTCTCGGCTTCGGCAGACGCCCCTTCCTTGGCTCCCTCTGAGGAGGCCGACATCAGCCCGCCGAACAGCTTCCGGAAGTCAATGGGCGGGGTGCGCCCCTCCAGATCCTCCGGATGATCGGCGGGCGTGGGCAGATTGCCCTCATTGAGCAATTCGGACATTTCCACATCCATACGGTCCAAATCCTCATCGGTAATGCCCATCTTCTGCATGATGTCATCCACCGGCTTCAATCCTAATTCCTTAGCGCACTTGATGCAAATGCCTTCGTTGATGGTTTTGTCCTTTTCCATCCGGGTGATGAAGATCACCGCCGGGCGCTTTTTGCACCGTGCGCAGATTTGCATATTCATGATTCCTCAATCCTTTCCTGTGGGTTCTTCGGGCGAAACACCCGTCTCTTCTTTTCCGATGTTCAGACTGTCATATATATCCTCCGCTTTGTTTCGGTAGCATACAAAAATCGTATTTCCGGTTCCGCCAAACACCTTTTCCGGAAGATCCTTCGACAGTGTCTGGGTTGCTCCGGTCTCCGTATCCCAGACCGTCAGTCTCTCCTTTTCCCCGGCAAACAGGAAGCCTTGGGCCAGAAAGAGCGTTCGGATATGTCCTTTGGCTGGGGATTCCCAAACCGAATCCTTTTCGGTGTCATAGCACCAAACGGTATTCTCAAAGAGCATCCGGCTGTCCTCAAAGCTGACTGCAATTTTCTCTCCCTCCGTTGCGCACAGTACCGGAATTCTGCCTTCAAAAGAGCGGAAGGCCCGCTCCTGTCCCTGTGCGTCACACAGGTACAGCCCTTTTTCGGTCAGCACGGCCAGCCGGTTCTTTTGGTCAAAAGAAATCATCAGGGGCAGATCCTTCAAGGAAATATCCCTTAAAAGCTCGGTTTTTTCGCCCAGCTCATAGACAAGAATATGACCCTCCGCCTCTCCGCTGTCCGCACAGGTATAGCAGGCCAGCGCCATTCTGGTTCCGTCTCCCGAAAGCTTCGCCGCCAACGGATACCGGTCGGTCTTCACCTCTCTGGCAAGCCGGAAGCTCCGGTTGTATACCTTCAGCACACTGGAATATTCAGGCGTTCCTGTTAAGATCAGGTAGCTTCCGTTATCCGAAACATCGGCCCCGTAAATCGGATATTCCTCGCTTCCCTCATAAAGAGCGGCCACGCTGTTGCACAGCAGGTAGGTTTTGCCCTCCCGGTCGTACAGCAGTATATAGTCCTGTCCGGCGTCAAAAGTGGGCTTCTCCATCTTCACGGCCTTTTCCAGAGCCACATTGCCCCGTTGGTCGTACAAGCGCATTTCTCCGGCGGTTGCCACCGCCAGATACTCCCTGTAGGAAATAAAATCCATGGACGGAGCGGCGGCATAGCGCACTTCGGTATAGCGCACATCCTCCCCCGGCAGACTGAAGGAGGCATTACGCAGAAGCAGCTTCAGATTTTCCGCCGTGATCTCCTCGCTGTAGAAAAACGCCATGCCGACCGTGAACAGCAGCAGTACAATGGTCACTGCATACCGCCAGCGGCGGGTATGCTTATACAGCTTCTCAAAATAAGGGTCCGGAGGCAGCGTCTCCCCCTTTTTTTCCCTGCCCGGTCGGGGCGGCACCTTGTGGCCGTTTTCCGCAGGCAACTGCTCATTCTTTACGGTGATACCCTTTTCTTCTTTTTCCCGTTTCCTGAAAGCCACACGCCGCTCCTTTCTGCCCGAAATTTCGGAAATCCGGACAACTCTTTTCAACTGCTTTTCGCCTTGCGCTCCCGTTTTTGGAGAGCGGAAGCTGTCCGACCGCCCCGGGCAGATTCAAAACCGTCCATTCGCTTTTTTCTGAGTCCAAGACCTGGGACACCCTTTTGCCTTACTTCCCGTTCACCTCTGCGATGCGCATTTCCAGATCTTCCTTCCGGTAAAACACCCGGTCCAAATACAGTCCTTGGGCCGGAAGGGTCCGCCCGGCGAACCGCCGGTCTTTCAAAGACAAAACGGTTCCGCAGCTTTTTCGGCCGTCCAGTCCGCATTCCAGAAGAGTGCCAGCAATGATCCGCACCATATTGTACAGAAACCCGTCGGCACAGATGCGCAGAGAGACCTGTTCTCCCGGCAGTTTCTCCACTCTGCAGAAATACACCGTCCGGGTCTTGTCCTCCGCCTTCCCGCCGGAGGCGCAGAAGGAAGAGAAGTCATGAGTCCCCACCAAATCCTGCGCTTCCCTTTGCATACAATCCGTATCCGGCATCCGGCCGCAGAAAAAGGCTCTTTCCGAAAGAAAAGGGTTCTTGAGCCTTCCGCCGTGGATCAGATACTCATACTCCTTACCCAAGGCTCTGTACCGGGGGTGAAAGTCCTTTTCAACCGGAAAAGCGTCCCGGACGCCCACGGTTTCGGGAAGCAGGCAATTCAAAGCCAACGGCAACCGATCCAGGGGAAAGCGGTCCAGGTTTTCGTTTTCCAGCGTGCAGAAATACTGCCTTGCGTGCACACCCGCATCCGTCCGACTGCATCCCGTGACGGCACAGGGCGACTTCAGCAGTGTTTCCGCCGCTGTCTGCACCGTTTTCTGAACGCTTAGGGCGTTCCTCTGAACCTGCCATCCGCAGAATTCACTGCCCACATAGCTTATTTCCATCAGAACCTTCATGGCCATTCCCCGTTAAAAGGTGAAATTCATATCTTCAAGCCCAATCACCGAGCAATCCAGCATGGGCAGAAACCGCACGCCGATAAAGAGCAGAAGCGAAAAAAAGAACAGGAAATCCCGGGCGTGCAGCTGCATCACCTTCATTCTGGTGCGCCCCTCCCCTCCGTGATAGCACCGGCACTCCATGGCCAGCGCCAGCTCGTCTGCCCGGCGGAAGGAGGAAAGCAACAACGGCACCAGCACCGGGATCAGCGCCTTCACCCGTCGGAGCAGATTGCCGCTGGTAAAATCCGCCCCTCTGGATTTCTGGGCGGCAATGATCTTTTCGGTCTCCTCCACAAGCGTGGGGATAAACCGCAGCGCCAAGGACATCATCATAGCAAAGGTATGCACCGGCACCTTTAATTTTGCCAAAGGAGAAAGCAACCGCTCGATGCCATCGGTAAGGTCAATGGGGGAGGTGGTATAGGTCAGCACCACGCTGGTATCCAGAACCAGCAGAATGATCCGCAGTGCCATTTTCAAAGCACTGACCACCCCTTCGGCCCGGATGACAATGTGAAAAAACCAGAACCGGACATCCACCAACACATTCTCTCCGGAGGTAAAAAACATATTCAGCAGGGAGGTCAGAAGAATCACAATGATCAGAGGCTTTACCGATTTCAGGAGCGTCCTCAGGGGAATGCGCGAAAGAGCCATCAGAATTCCGGTCAACAGCAAAAGAACCCCGTAAGCCAGCATGCTTTTCGCTAAAAAGACGATCACCACCAACAGGATCGTGCATAAGATCTTCGTTCGGGGATCCAACCGGTGCAAAAGGGATTTTCCCGGAAAAAACTGCCCCAAGGTAATATCCTTAAGCATGCTTCTTCCCCCCTTCCAAGAGCGGAAGAAGGGCGTTTTTGGCCTCCTCCACGGTGTAAATCTCCGAGGATACCGGCATTCCCAATTCCCGCAGACGCTCCATCAGGGTCGTGATCTGCGGTACGGCCAGCCCGGTCTTTTCCAGTTCCGCCCGGTGGGCAAAAACCTCCTTGCAGCTGCCGGACAGCACCGGCTTTCCTTCGTTCATCACGATCAGGTCCTCAGCATACCGGGCCATATCCTCCATGCTGTGGCTGACGATGACCACCGTTTTGCCGGTGGTTCTCTGGTAGGCCTGCACATTGCTGAAGATCTCTTCCCTGCCCCGGGGGTCCAACCCGGCCGCCGGTTCGTCCAGAACGAGCACCTCCGGCTGCATGGCAATCACGCCGGCAATCGCCACACGGCGCTTCTGTCCGCCCGACAGATCAAAAGGGGAAGACTCTGCCAATTCCTCGCCGATTCCGGTAAACTGCAGGGCTTCTTTGACCCTCCGGGCAATTTCTTCCTTGGGCAGTCCCATGTTTTTCGGGCCGAAAGCCACATCCTTCTCCACCGTTTCCTCAAACAACTGATATTCGGGATACTGAAAAACCAGCCCTACCTTAAAGGCGATCTTCTGAATTTCCTTGGGCTTGGCCCAGATATCCTCACCCTGTACATATACTCTGCCTTCGTCCGGACGCAAAAGCCCGTTCATCAACTGAAGAACCGTGGATTTTCCGCTTCCGGTGTGCCCGATGATTCCGGTGATGACCCCTTCCCGTATGGACAGATCGATATGATCTGCCGCCACCTTGCAAAAGGGAGTCCCCCTGCCGTATGCATAACTCACATTTTCAAAACGAATCGCTTCTTTTGCCATGCCTTTTCTGTTCCTGACCTTCCGTCGTTTCAGCTCTTTTTGTAGCACGCAAAGAGAATCTGCGCACACTTTTCGGGGTCGGTTTCCTCGTAGGGGATCGGCACCCCGCTTTTCTGCAGTTCATACAACAATTCCGTACACTGCATCATATCCAATCCGGCTTTCCGCAGGACATCCGCCTTGGAAAGCACCGTTCGGGGCGTTCCGTCCAGCAAAATTCCGCCCTCATCAATGACCACCACCCGGTCGGCCAACGCCGCCTCTGACATATTGTGGGTAATGTGCAGAACCGTGATGCCCAGCTCCTTGTTCAGCCTTAAAATCATCGACATCACTTCCTGCCGGCCCTGAGGGTCCAGCATGGCTGTGGCTTCGTCAAAGATCATGCATTCCGGTTGCATGGCAAGAAGGCCGGCAATAGCCACCCTCTGCTTCTGCCCTCCGGACAGCTTGGCCGGAGAATGACGGGCATACTCCGAAATACCCATCAATGCCATGGCCTCATCCACCCGCCGTCGGATCTCTTCCGGCGGAATACCCAGATTTTCGGGGCCGAAGGCCACATCCTCCTCCACCACCGTGGCAACCAACTGGTTGTCAGGGTTCTGAAAGACCATGCCCACCTTCCGGCGCAGAGAAAACAGCTCCTCCTCCGGAAGATTTTCATCCGCCACATCCAGCCCGTCCACATAAATTTTTCCCGCATCGGGCAGTAAGATCGAATTGATCAGCTTGGCTAAGGTGGATTTTCCGCTGCCGTTATGCCCTAAAATAGCCGTAAAACTGCCCTTTTCAAATTGCAGGTTTATATTCTTCAAAACCTGTTTGCCGCCCTCCTCCTCGTAAGAGAAGGAAACATTTTCCAGGCTTATAAAGGGTCTTCCCATCTGTGTTCCTTTCATGGCTTTCCAATCGGTTTTTTATTTTTGCACCCACCGGGCAGAGGACCCGCAGGGCAGAACGGCCCCGGTCTGCTTTACCGGAATGCCGATTTCATCTGCCTCCACACGGCCGCCGTACTTCGGAAGCAGGGTGAGGGACAGAAGGTATCCCATGGCAGAAGGGGAAAGGCCTGTGGTGTAGGAGTTGACAAGGAAAAACAACGGCTTGGGGGAAAGAACCCTGGAAACCAGTTCGATCAGCTCTCCCACATGGTCTTCCAGTTTCCACACCTCTCCCGACGGTCCTCTGCCGTAGGAGGGAGGATCCATGATGACGGCATCGTAAAAACTTCCCCGACGCAGTTCCCGTTCCACAAACTTTCTGCAGTCATCCACGATATAGCGAATGGGCGCACTCTCCAGCCCGGAAAGCCGGGCATTGTTCTTGGCCATCTGCACCATGCCCTTGGAAGCGTCCACATGGCACACCTGTGCCCCCGCCTTGGCCGCTGCCAGGGTAGCGCCCCCCGTATAGGCAAACAGGTTCAGCACTTTCACAGGTCTTCCTGCCTGCCGGATCCGCTCCGAAAACCACTCCCAGTTCACCGCCTGCTCGGGAAAAACACCGGTATGCTTAAAGCCCATAGGCTTGATCTCAAAGGTCAGCCCCAGAGGTTCATAGGGCAGCGTCCATTTTTCCGGCAGTCTGTTTTCCGCCCAGGCACCCCCGCCTCCGGAGGACCGGCGATAGCTGGCATCCGCCTTTTTCCAGAAGGGATTTTGCTGCACGCCCTTCCAGATCACCTGCGGATCGGGGCGTATCAGCACAAAGCTTCCCCAGCGCTCCAGCCTTTGACCGTCCGAACAGTCCAAAAGCGCATAGTCCTTCCAGTTTTCCGCACACCACATGTTTTTTCTCCTGAAGATGATTTTGGTTTGTTCTTTCTGTAAAACTTTTCGTAAAACGGGGGACTAGTAAAGCGGGGCACCCTCCAAAGCACCCCGGAACCAGTCATTCTTCCCCGAAAACATTGATCTGACCGGAGGCGTTTTCCTCCGGCCTTCCGCCGGGCCCGGGCAAAGGAAGCCCCAGATGCTCGTAGGCCAGTGCCGTTACGCACCGACCTCTGGGCGTGCGGTTCAAAAAACCGATCTGCATCAGGTACGGTTCGTAAACATCCTCGATGGTGACCGCCTCCTCACCCACCGTTGCGGCAAGCGTATCCAGTCCCACCGGTCCTCCGCCGAAGGCCTTGATGATCGTCTGCAGCATCCGCCGGTCAATGGCGTCCAAGCCCAACTCGTCCACCTCCAGCGCCCGCAGCGCATAATCGGCGATGGGTCGGTCGATGGTGCCGTTGCCCATGACCTGCGCAAAATCCCGCACACGCTTCAGAAACCGGTTGGCGATCCGGGGGGTTCCACGGCTCCTGGAGGCGATCTCCAGCGCTCCGTCTTCCGAAATGGGCAGGCCCAATATGCCCGCACTGCGCCTGACAATCCCGGCAAGCTCCTCCGGCGAATACAGCTCCAACTTGAAAATCACGCCGAACCGATCCCGCAAGGGTGTGGACAGCTGACCGGCTCTGGTGGTGGCGCCGATCAGGGTGAACTTCGGCAACTGCATCCGGAAGCTTCTGGCGGCAGGCCCCTTCCCGATGATGATGTCCACCTCAAAATCCTCCATGGCGGGATATAAAATCTCCTCTACCGTCCGGGGAAGGCGATGGATCTCGTCGATAAAAAGAATGTCGTGCTCCGAAAGATTGGTCAACAGCGCCACCAGATCTCCCGGACGCTCAATGGCAGGGCCGGAGGTGATCCGCAGATTCACTCCCATTTCTTCGGCAATGATCGCCGAAAGAGTGGTCTTTCCAAGGCCCGGAGGGCCGTAGAGCAACACATGATCCAGACTTTCCTTCCGGCTCTTTGCCGCCTCCATATAGACCTTCAGGTTTTCCTTGACCTTGTTCTGCCCCACATATTCGTCCAGCCGTTTGGGGCGAAGGCTCACTTCCTCCCCATCCCCCGGCACCTCTCCGGAACTGACGATCCGGCTTTCAAAATCAAATTCCTCTCCCTCACTACGCTCGAGCATCGGTCTCTCCTTTGCATTTCCTTTTCCGTATTCAAAACTGATGGATGCCTCGGCCTCTCCCAAGCATATCCGGCTTGCGGTTTTGCCGAAGAACGAGGCAGAAACATAAAAACAAAAGAATCCCCTGTATATATTTCCGGGTTTCACAACAAAGTTCTGCGGCAAGAGGGCGGCACCGGAACAAGCAGGAAATTTCCGAAAGGCGCCCTTATGCTTTGGATAAAATCTTCAGTCCCTCTTTGATCAGCTCTTCTGTGGATTTTCCGGCGGTTTTGATCTTCCGCAACGCCGCCGTGGCCTCGGCTCTGGTGTATCCCAGCACCATCAGAGCATTCAATGCGTCGCCCAGGTCCTGTCCTCCGTCGGGAACATCCGGCAGATCCTCTGCCTTCATGCCCAAGACCTTTGCCAGATGATCCTTCAATTCCAGAATCACTCTGGCCGCCGTTTTGTTGCCCACACCCTGAGCGGTGGCAATGCTCTTCACATTGCCCGTCAGCACCGCCTTGTTCAAACGCTCCACCGTCAGGGCGGACAGAATGGAGATCGCCGCCTTGGGTCCGACCCCTGAAACCGAGGTCAACTGCTCGTAGGCGAGCCTTTCCTCCTCGGTGGAAAAGCCGTACAGCTCCATGGCATCCTCCCTCACCGAAAGGACGGTATACAGCCGCACCGTCTGACCCACTTTGGAAGAGATCTCCTGTCTGGTGCTGCCGCTGACCGTCAGCCGATAGCCCACTCCCCCGCAGTCAATGACCGCCGTATTCATTTCCGGCAGAAGCAGTTTTCCTTCAAGATAGTAAAACATCGTTGTTTCCTTTACCGGCATTTACGCCTTTTTTATTTCTGATTGTAAAACTGCCGCAGTCCTCCGCAGCCGGTGTGCGCATGGCATATAGCAATGGCCAAGGCGTCTGCCGTGTCGTCCAGCTTCAGTTCCTCTCCAAGGTGCAGGAAAGAGCGCACCATGGCGATCACCTGCTTCTTTTCGGCCATGCCGTAGCCCACCACCGCCTGTTTCACCTGCATGGGGGTATATTCCCCGATGTTCAGTCCCTTTTCCCGTGCGGCCAACAGGATCACGCCCCGTGCTTCCGCCACCGAAATGCCCGTGGTGATGTTCTTCACAAAGAACAGCTCCTCCACCGCCATTTCAGAGGGACGGTATCGGTCGATCAGCTCGTTCATTCCCCTGTGAATCTTGCACAGCCGATCTTCGGTCCTCATTCCGGCAGGCGTGCGGATCGCACCGAAATCCAACACCCGGAAGCGGGATTTTTCATATTCAAGCACCCCATAGCCCACGATCGCCAGCCCCGGATCGATACCCAAAATGACCACGCCATACCTCCCCAGAATAATTCAGTATATTATAGCACAGATGCACTGCCTTGTCAAAGGTTTTTTCCCTGGGTTTTCTTTTCCCCTTTTTCCCCGAAAGCACTTTAAAAGCCCCGCTTTCTTCCAAGGCTTCTGCTCTGCCGCAATTTCCGGAAAAGCGGATCTACTCCCGTAAACAATGAAATAAAATGCACAAAATCCTTGATTTCCCGAGAGTTGTGTGGTAAAATGCTGTAGGATCGGGAAATGCGGCGGGCATTCCCCTGAACCGGATATTCTGCCAAACTGCCGACAACTGTGCAGACCGGTCCGCACGAAACGAACGGGAGAACAAAGATGAAGTACGATTTTCTGACGGTGTTCCGTTTGGTCACGGCAACTCTCCTGCCGGTTCTTCTCGCAGTGATTTTATATCTGGCAGAGGGGAAGACCCGATTCGGAAAGATGAATCACCGGGCAAAACAGTGGACCATCGGTGTTCTGTTCGGCGGTGTGGCGGTGTTGGCCACCGAATTCGGCATCCCGATTGAGGGAGCGGTGCTGAATGTCCGCAACGCCGCACCGCTGACGGCAGGACTGGTCTTCGGAGGTCCTGCCGGAATTCTTGCCGGCGTCATCGGCGGTGTGCACCGGTGGTTTTCCACCTATTGGGGCGCCGGGGAATTCAGTCAGCTCGCCTGCTCCCTTGCGGCGATCTTAGCCGGCATTTTCGGTGCGCTCTGCCGGAAATTCATGTTTGACAACAAGAAGGCTTCCTGGTTCTACGGCCTGGCCATAGGCGGCATTACGGAAGTGCTGCACATGTTGCTTCTCTTCCTGACGAATATGAACGATGTCTACACCTCCTACCGGATTGTAGCCGTCTGCGCCCTTCCGATGATCCTCTGCAACGCCCTTTCGGTGATGCTTTCTCTCTTTTTCGTATCGCTCATCGGAAAGGAACGGCGCGGGAAAGCCTTTCACGACCGTCAGATCTCCCAGATCTTCCAGTTTCTCCTGCTGATCTGTGTGGTGTTGGCCTTTGCGGCAACCACCGTGTTCACCAACGCCCTGCAGACCCGCATTGCCTATTCAAATGCCGAAAATCTGCTCAGCCTGAATCTCCGGGACTTGGAAAAGGATGTATCGGAGGCATCGGACCGAAATCTCCTGAAGATCACCGAAGCCATCGCAGAAAAGGTTTCTGCCCAAAGCACCCGAGAGGAGCTGGAGGCTCTTTCAAGGGAATACCGGGTGGTGGGCATCAACCTTATCGGGAAAGACGGCATCATCTATGAAAGCACCCTTGCCGAGTTTGTAGGCTTCGATATGGCCTCCGGCACCCAATCGGCCGAATTTCTCTGCCTGCTTCTGGGACAGCGGACCTTTGTCCAGAGCTATCAGCCCCTTTCGGGCAACAGCAGTATTTCAAGGAAATATGCAGGGGTCGCCTTGGAGGAAGGGGGCTTTGTGCAGGTGGGATACGATGCGGAGCAATTTCAGCAGGATCTCTCTGCCGAAATAAGATTGGCCGTAAAAAACCGCCACATCGGGCAGAACGGGGGCATCATCGTCTGCGATGAGAATCTGATGATCGTCAGCGATAACAGCGGATACACCGGCGAAATCGCTGTGAACTCCGGGAATCTGCAGAATAAGCAGGTACAGCCGGGTGCCCTCTTCCAAGCGACCGTACAGGACACCGAGGCCTTTTGCATGTACACCGTTTCCGAGGGCTTTTATCTGATTGCCATGCTTCCGGTTACGGAAGCCATGTTCTCCAGAAATATTGCAGTGACCATTCTTGCCTTTATGGAAGTCATTGTTTTCGCCGCACTCTTCGCACACATTTATTTCCTTCTCAAAAAGCTGATCGTCGACAATATTCATAAAATCAACCATTCTCTTGGGCAAATTACTGAAGGGGACCTGAGCGTTCATGTAAATGTGCGGAAAAACGAGGAATTTTCCTCCCTTTCAGACGACATCAACGCCACGGTTGACACCCTGAAGCGGTATATTTCCGAAGCGGAAAGCCGCATTGACCGGGAACTGGAGTTTGCCCGTCAGATTCAGCGCTCCTCCCTTCCCTCGGTCTTTCCGCCCTATCCCGGCCGCAAGGATTTTGAGATCTTCGCTTCCATGGATGCGGCCAAAGAAGTGGGCGGAGACTTCTACGACTTCTATCTTGCCGACCAAACGCATCTGATGTTCCTGGTAGCCGATGTGTCGGGCAAGGGAATTCCCGGAGCCCTCTTCATGATGCGGGCCAAAACCCTCTTGAAGAATCTGGCCGAAAGCGGACGGAGCATTGAGGAAATCTTCACCGAGGCCAACCGTGCGCTGTGCGAGAACAACGATGCCGAAATGTTCGTCACCGCCTGGATGGGCAGGCTGGATTTGGAAAGCGGAATACTCCAATATGTCAATGCGGGACACAACCCGCCGCTTATACGCCGTGCCGGCGGTTCGTTTGCCTATCTGCGCACACGCCCCAACTTCATCCTTGCCGGAATGGAGGGGACAAAATATAAAAAATACGAGCTGCAGTTGGAGTCCGGTGACGAGATCTTCCTCTATACCGACGGCGTCACGGAGGCGACAAACGCGGAAAACGAACTTTACGGCGAAAAACGGCTGGTAAAGCTGCTGGATTCCCTGCACGGACTGACAAGCGAAGGAATTTGTCGTGCCGTCAAGGCAGACATAGACGCTTTTGTGGGAGACGCCCCGCAATTCGATGATATTACCATGCTGTATCTGAAATATAACGGAGGCTCTGAAAAATGAAGGAATTGACAATCCCCGCAACCGTTGAAAACATAGAAAAGGTAACCGAATTTGTAAACCGTCAGCTTCAGGAGATCCACTGCCCGAGCAAGGCGCAGATGCAGATTGATATAGCGATTGACGAGCTTTTCGGCAACATCGCGCATTACGCATACAGGCCCGAAACAGGCCCCGCCACGGTGCGCGTGGAGGTAACGGAAGCGCCGATCTCCGTCATTGTCACCTTTATTGATCATGGGGTTCCCTACGATCCTCTGAAAAAGGACGATCCCGACATTACCCTGTCCGCAGACGAACGCGCCATTGGCGGGCTTGGCATTTTCATGGTCAAGAAAACCATGGACGAAATCACATACGAATATAAGGACGGTCAGAACATCCTTCGCATCCGAAAGGATCTTTGAAGCCGTTTGGAGCCGATTGAAATTTTATAAACGAGGTAAAGGTATGAGCCAACCGATATTCCGCCAAAAAAGTATGGAAAAAATCTCTTCCCCGGAGCAGATGAACGATTACATCCGCGTGTCAAACCCAAGTGTATGGATGATCCTTGCCGCCGTTATCGTACTGCTGGCAGGCGTATGCGTGTGGGGAATGTTCGGATGTCTTGACACCTCCTTTCAAACGGGCGGCGTCTGCCGGGACGGCTGTCTGACCGTTTATGTCAAGGAAGCCGACTTTGCCAAAATCAAAGGAAAAGCCATTCTTTCGGTTGACGGCTCGGAGCTTTCGCTGTCCGATCTGCCAGGCTCTCCCGTTCGGCTCGATGACAGTGCCGATCCGTATCTTCTTCATCTCATAGGCGCTTCGGCGGGCGATTGGGTATATGTTCTGACGGTCGATGCCAAAGACATGAAAAGCGGCACGTTCTCCGTTTCGGTCATTACCGAGCGCGTCAAGCCGCTCGACTTTGTGCTGAACTGAGGTGCGGACATGAAGGCAACCAAAAAAATCAAAGCGCCCCTGACAAAGGGCGTGGCCAAAGTGCCCGTGATCATGCAGATGGAAGCGCTGGAATGCGGCGCCGCAAGCCTTGCCATGATCCTTGCCTATTATGAAAAATGGATCCCGCTGGAGCAGGTGCGTCTTGACTGCGGCGTTTCGCGCGACGGCTCCAACGCAAGAAATCTTCTCCGGGCCGCCCGAAGCTACGGCCTTGCGGCCAAGGGCTATCGCTATGAACCCGAAACCCTGAAAAAAGAGGGGAAATTCCCCTGCATTATCCATTGGAATTTCAATCATTTTGTGGTTCTTGACGGCTTCAAGGGCAACAAAGCGGTGTTAAACGATCCCGCAAAGGGCACCTATACTGTCCCTATGAGCGTTTTTGACGACTCGTTTACAGGGGTATGCCTGTTTTTTGAGCCGGACGAAGGCTTTGTGCCGGAGGGCAAGCCGCAGTCCATGCTGAAATATGCGCAAAAACGGCTTGTCGGCGCAAGCACCGCCATTGTATTCGTCGTTCTGACCTCTATGATCACATCCCTGCTCGGCATGATCACGCCGGCGTTTTCGCGCATCTTTCTTGACCGACTGCTGACAAAAGAAAACCCGGAATGGCTCACGCCGTTTACGATTGCACTTGTGGGAATAAGCGTCATTCAGCTTATCGTTGCATGGATCCAGGCCATCTATTCTCTCCGCATCAACGGAAAGCTCGCCATGGTGGGAAACACAACCTTTATGTGGAAAATCCTGCGCATGCCCATGGAATTTTTTTCTCAGCGCATGGCAGGCGATCTTCAGGGCAGACAAGCGTCGAACGCCATGATAGCGGAGCGGCTGGTCAACACATTTGCGCCGCTCGCGCTCAACGCCGCTATGATGGTGTTTTATCTCGTGGTCATGCTCCGATACAGCGTCGTACTGACGATGATAGGGCTTTTTTCGGTGATTGCCAACCTGGCCCTTTCGGGAATTATTTCAAGAAAGCGCATCAATATCACCCGCGTGCAAATGCGCGACGCCGGCAAGCTGGCGGGAACCACGGTCGCCGGCATAGAAATGATTGAAACCATCAAGGCCAGCGGCGCCGAAAACGGCTTTTTTGAAAAATGGGCCGGCTATCAGGCAAGCGTCAATACAAATCAGGTTCGGTATCAGCGCACCAATCTGCTTCTTGAGCTGCTGCCGGCTCTGATAAGCGCCCTTTGCGGAACGGCCGTGCTGATGACAGGCGTTTTCCTGACGATGGAAGGTCTGTTTACCGTCGGTATGATCATGGCGTTTCAGGGCTTTCTTTCGTCGTTCGTTTCCCCCGCGATGTCGCTGATTTCCGCGGGGCAATCGCTCCAGGAAATGCGCACCGATATGGAACGGATTGAGGATGTTATGAAATATCCCGCCGATGTGACCTTTGCCGAGCACGAGGAGGAGGCTGTCGAATACGACAAGCTGGCCGGAAACATCGAAATCAAAAATATAACCTTCGGGTATTCCCGCCTGGCGGAGCCTTTGATTCAGGATTTCAGCATGACCTTGACGCCGGGAAGCCGCATTGCTTTTGTCGGGCCGTCCGGGTGCGGAAAGTCCACCCTCTCAAAGCTCATATCCGGACTTTACAAGCCTTGGAGCGGCGAAATCCTGTTTGACGGCAAGCCTTTGTCGGAAATTGATCGCAGCGTGTTTACAGGCTCCCTTGCCGTGGTGGATCAGGATATTATCCTGTTTGAAGATACGATTGCCAACAACATTAAAATGTGGGATAACTCCATTGAAGACTTTGAAATGATCATGGCGGCGCGCGACGCGCAGCTTCACGAGGATATTATGCAGCGCGAAGGCGGCTATCAGTACCGGCTGACCGAGGGCGGAAAGGATTTTTCCGGCGGGCAGAGACAGCGCATGGAGATTGCGCGCGTGCTCGCGCAGGATCCCACGATCATCCTTCTTGACGAGGCGACAAGTGCGCTGGACGCCAAAACCGAATACGACGTGGTGAAATCCATCAAAGACAGGGGCATCACCTGTATTGTGGTGGCGCACAGACTTTCCACCATACGCGATTGTGACGAGATTATTGTAATGGATCAGGGAAAAGTCATTGAGCGCGGAACACACGAGGAGCTGATGAAACAAGGCGGAGCCTATACTCAGCTCGTATCAAACGAGTAAGGGGGCGGATCGATATGGGTTGGTTTGACGAACAAATCAGAGATCGCAAGCATAACGACGACGAGGCTTTTGCCGAAGCCTTTGCCAATATGGCCTCTGCCATCACCGGCAAAAAAATCGAAGCCTCCTTAAACAACGACCGCGCTGTTACCAAAGACGCCATCGACGAAATTCTGAAATATTATCATGTAAAGAGCCGCGAGGTGCCGGACGAAATCGGCGACATAAACGAACAGCTTGAATATCTCATGCGCCCTTTCGGCATTATGCGACGCCCGATCCGGCTGGAGGACGGCTGGTATCGTGACGCAATCGGCGCCATGCTCGGCGTGCTGCGCGAAAGCGGAAGGGTGGTGGCGCTGATTCCCACAGGGCTTTCCGGGTACAGCTATTTTGATTACGAAGTCGGCAAACGAAGAAAAATCAATCGCAAAAATCAGCACCTGTTTGAAATGGAAGCCATTGCGTTTTACAAGCCCTTTCCGCTGAAAAAAATCAGCCTGCCGTCGCTGGCCGCATATATCATGCGGACGCTTTCGGCCTCCGATTTTGTGATGATCGCCCTGGCCACGCTTGCTCTATCGCTGATCGGCATGATTTCCCCGATGATCAGCAAGCTCCTGTTTGCTCGTGTGCTTCCGTCGGGAAGCATGCGCCTGCTTATCGCCATTACGGTCTTCTCCGTGTCCGTTTCGATCAGCACGCTTCTCTTTTCCGCCGTGAAAAAGCTGATCATGGCCCGGATCGAAACCAAGCTGAACATATCGGTTGACGCAGCCGCCATGATGCGCGTCCTGTCGCTCCCGGCCGATTTCTTCAAGTCGTACAGCGCAGGCGAGCTTTCAAACCGTGTGTCTCAGGTCGGTGTGCTTTGCAAAATGCTGGCGTCCACCGTCCTGTCTACGGGACTGACTTCCCTTTTCTCGCTCCTATACCTATCGCAGATATTTGTCTACGCGCCGGCTCTTGTCGCTCCCGCGCTGATAATTATTCTTGTAACCGTTGTATTTTCCATCCTGTCGTCGCTCATTCAGATGAAAATAAGCATACGTCAGATGGAGCTTTCCGGCAAAGAAGACGGTATGACCTATGCTCTCATTTCGGGCATACAAAAGATTAAGCTGGCCGGCGCCGAAAAACGCGCCTTTGCACGATGGGGCAATCTTTATGCCGAAAGCGCAAGGCTTACCTACAATCCGCCGATGTTTATCAAGCTCAACACCGTCATCAGCCTTGCCATAAGCCTTGCGGGAACGATCATCATGTACATCATGGCGGTAAAATCGGGCATTTCCGTGGCCGATTATTACGCCTTCGGCACGGCATACGGCATGGTGTCCGGCGCATTTACGGCGCTGGCCGGAATCGCGCTCACCGTGGCGCAGATAAAGCCCATCCTCCATATGGTAAAACCGTTTTTTGATACCGCACCTGAAGTTTCAGACGGAAAACAGGTGATCACAAGGCTGTCCGGCGGAATTGAACTGAGCAATGTTTCGTTCCGATACAGCGAAAACATGCCCCTGGTGGTAGACGATATGTCGCTTAAAATACGTCCCGGACAATATGTTGCCATCGTCGGGAAAACGGGCTGCGGAAAGTCAACGCTTATGCGTCTGCTGCTCGGCTTTGAGCATCCGCAAAAAGGCGCCATCTATTATGACGGGAGAGATCTGGAACGAATTGACCTCCGCTCTCTGCGGCGTCGGATCGGTTCCGTTATGCAAAACGGGAAGCTGTTCCAGGGCGATATTTATTCCAATATCGTCATTTCCGCACCGTGGCTGTCCCCAAACGAAGCATGGGAAGCGGCGGAGCTTGCGGGAATTGCCGAGGATATAAGAAAAATGCCCATGGGGATGAGTACGATCATCTCCGAAGGCTCGGGCGGCATCTCCGGCGGACA